>Ga0214921_10001325_pt1 | contig 42739 bp, 66 predicted proteins | sample LL1505_MetaG_FD_177992 | JGI IMG/M metagenome (GOLD analysis project Ga0214921, IMG submission 177992) | Freshwater microbial communities from Lake Lanier, Atlanta, Georgia, United States - LL-1505 | ecosystem: Environmental > Aquatic > Freshwater > Lake | place: USA: Georgia | collected...
AATAACAAGACTGGTCATCCTCGACCCTAACTCGGAGAAATACTTTGACAACATTTACATCAGAAGATTTACAAAACGCCGTGCCCGGTAAAAGCCAAGACACATTTGACGTACTCAAACAAAGCCAGCTGGTAGCAGAAGCACCGTATCATCCTGGCTATGAAGATGCTGTGCCGAATGCCTTGGATTCCTTGAGCGACAAGGACTATGAAGTGGGTCGCTATCTTGGTGACAGCATTAGATTTGCTATGAAACGTGATCGTAAACGTTTCTGGGCCGGCGACAACATCAGCGACTATTTGCACGAAGGCGACAAAGAACGCCTGATTGACGAAGCCACTGAAGCATTTGAGCTAGTTCTAGATCGGTTGTTGATTGATCGTGAGAATGATCCCAACAGCCGTGGCACTGCCCGTAGGCTTGCCAAAATGTATTTTAATGAAATAATGGCAGGACGCTACGAAGCCGCACCAGATGCTACTGCTTTTCCCAACGACTCGGAGGATAGATATGAAGGTATGTTGGTTGTACGCAGTGAACTGCGCTCTATGTGTAGTCATCATCATCAGCCTGTCAGTGGGGTTGCTTACATCGGGATCATTGCGGCTAATAAGCTCATTGGTCTGTCTAAGTATACTCGCATCGCTCAATGGTGTGCTCGCCGTGGAACTCTACAAGAGGAACTATGCAACGACATCGCAAGAGAAATAATGAAAGCCACTGACAGTGAGAATGTGGGTGTGTACATACAGGCCACACATGGTTGCTGTGAGAATCGCGGCATCATGGCACACTCCAGCTTGACCCAGACCACAGTGCTCAAAGGTGTGTTCCAAACAGATCCTGCTACCAAAAAAGAATTCATGGACAATATCAAACTTCAACAAGAGTTTGCTCCACGATAATCAACAAGGTAAGTGGACACTTACCTAAGTTGACCAGAAAATCCGTTTCCTGTACAATACTAGTATTATAAACTATCCTAGGTATTGGCATGAAACGGATTTTTATTTGTTTACTACCTTTTTTTGTCGCGGCTTGTGGCGGAGGTGGGGGTGGAGGTGGGGGTGGTGGAGCCGGTGGGGGGGGGGGCTATTTACGATCTGAAGTTCCTTATCAGACTCCAGTTAGAGTAATCAACATTGATCCACTGACCAAAGTAGATGGGGCCACACCTGTATTTGATACATTCACTGCCGACATTTCCGGTAGTGGTGCTGACATAATCATAGCTGGTCGACAAACACAACCCGCCAGTCAAGCCACATGGAGTACCAGTAAGATCACCATGTTGAGTTGGCAGAATGGAACCTTGGTTGATAAAACAGCGCAATGGTTTCCTGGGGGTATCAACGAAATATTAGGAACCGAACCATCAGTAAAGTTTGCTGACTTTTTTAAGACTGGCCGCACTGATATGTTTGTGGCACCTAGCACAGACATGGAATATTACGGTCCTGCTTATGTATTCAGCAATCAAGGCAATCAGTTTTCTAGAATCACTATTCCGTTAAACAATGTTTGGGCACATGACAGCGCAGTAGGTGATGTCAACGGTGATACCTATCCTGATATCATACTCACTGACTATGGGCCAAACACTACCTTGGCTATCAATAACAAAACCAACGGCTTTACTACCTACACTGACAGTCGTGGTCGTGCAGGTGACCTGCGTTGGGGTGGATCCAGTGTTACCATGGGCGACTTCATGCAAAATGGTTCTACTCAGTTTGTTGTAACTGACAATGGTTGTAATACTACTAACCCAAACTGTAGCGACGCTAGAGTAAACAAACTTTATGGATATACCATTGATAGTTCCAACAATCTAAACTTTAACTATATTTCTGACTTGCCTACTGCACGTTTTGATTTACCCAAGTGGGCCAGTTTTGGATTTCGCAGTCACAACGTACGAGCTGTGACCTATGACTTCAATGATGATGGTGTGCCAGATGTGATTATCTTTAGCAGACCATTTAGTAACTGGAGTGTAAACAAATACAGCGAAATACAGTTCTTAAAAAACCTTGGTGGCGGAACGTTTTCTGACGTCACCGATTCAGTGTTGGTCAACTACAATACCAATACCTACAGTACATACAATCCTAGATTCATAGATTTCAACGGTGACGGTAAACTTGACATCTTGGTCAGTGGTGGCGATTACTCGGGCAATAACAACAGCACACAGATCTTGTTAAAAAGCGCCGATGGAAAATATGTAGCCGCACATCAAAAAATATTCACTGACTTTATCAAACAAACCAATGATATGACTCCATATCTCGGTGATGGTAATACTGTAAATATTTTCAAGGCTCCCAATGGCAAACTATACTTGCTGACTATGGTAGCCCATCAGCCCGGCGACGATCGTCGATTGGCCGTGTTTATGAGTGAACTGGGATCACAGTATGTCACTACAGCACAAACAGCCGTGGCACTGATACAGCAAAAATGGCCTTACATGAGCGCGGCACAGGCCAACGAAATGTTGGCCCGGACATCGGCCAGTTACGCCGGTGGATATATCATCGATCTTGAATCAGCGTTGAGTCCTATTGGCGCACTGGCCATCAACGGCCGCACAGTTTCAGGTTATGTCACTGGGCTCAACTTTGGATCTATGCAAGCCGTGGCCACTGATGCACTACAAAGACCGTTCGCCATAGACATGTCAAGGATGAGTATGACCAGACTCAATGCGTTCAATGTCAACACAGAACAACTGGATCAGTTTGAACTCACTAGCCATGCTGAATATTTGGTAAATGCTCCGGTCACTAACTTTGCCCAGTTTAGATTGGGCAACGAAAGTCAAGTCAATCAGGCTCAACTCAATCCGCTGGCCCTCCCTACTCCGACGCAGTACACCATTGGATTGCCAAACTTATACAAATCTGGCAAGTTCAGTTATGGCATGCAGTACACAAGACTCAACTCCAATCCCTGGATCGCGTTTGGTGGTAGTTGGGGAACGGTAAATGGTTCTAGTGTGTTTGACAATGTGATAGGATATAAAAATGGTGGGTTCTCTGCTAGAGCCAGTTTGATGTACGTGACGACCACGATCACTCCTGGGCTTATAACCAGCGTCGGGCCTATGTATGGCGCTTGGGCAGAAACTGGTTATCGATGGACTTTAGAAAATAAGAAAGACATTGGTGTATATGCCGGAGTCAAACCCATGGTCCTATCTAGCCAAATACAAGCAAATATACCGACCAGTGTTGACAACTCAGGAAATCTAGTGTATACTAAGTCAAAACTGTCGGTGGCTACCCATGCCGCCAGCTATGTGAGAGCGTTATTTTCCCAGGACCTGAGCAAAGACACACAATGGCGGGTAAGTGGTATGGTAACATCAGACAGCCAGTACAGAATCATGAATGAACTTAGATGGGTATGGAGATAATATGACAGTAACTCTCAAAGACGCACAAGAACAAGGCATCGCCCCTTGGGACGATATCGATCATGAAAAAACACGCTATTTTGTTTTCAATGATCGCTATGCCGTGACCCCGGGACACAAACTATTTGTACCCAAAGTAAACAATGCAGAAGAAATCAACTATTGTTTTTTGCGAGCAGCCGAGTATGGAGAATGGTTGGTAATCAAAGGTGATGCCAATGGTTATAATCTAGGAATCAATGCGGGCCGAGCCGCTGGTCAAACAGTGATGTATCCACACATACACATGATCCCAAGACGAGATGGCGATTGCGAAGATCCTGTGGGCGGTGTGCGTAATGTTATTCCTGGCAGAGGAAACTATAAAAAATGGTAACATTAACAGCTCTCATGGTTTTATTATTAGGTTACCAAGTGACCATGCCCGCAGTGGACAATGCCAAATATACTTTCACAGTACACAATGGACAGATCATCCGCATGAACACACAGAATGGTAGTTTTGAACGCTGTGACGAACATCTTAAATGTACTCCGGCGCATGACACAAATAAATAGAAATCTCAACAGCGGCCTTCCGGCATTCATCCCGCTATACAAATTCTGCAGGCCTATGCTAAAACTTTAACATAGGAGAATAGTAATGGCAAAATATCTATCTACAAAAACATACGGCAACGATCGTGGCTTATCGTGCTGTTTCCGCCAATGGCGTAGCACACACAGTCATTGTTCGTTGCTACATGGATACTCAATCGGTATCAAGTTGATCTTTGAAAGTGAAACACTAGATGATCGCAACTGGGTCATGGACTTTGGTGGGCTCAAAGCATTTAAAGAGTGGAGCGAACACATGTTTGATCACACTTTGATTATTGCCAAAGATGATCCACATTTGCCCATGTTCTTGAAAATGGCCGAACTAGGTTTACAAGCAGAAGGTGGAGTATGCGATATCAGAACTGTGGAAGGTGTAGGCTGTGAAAAATTTGCAGAACTGGCCTATAATGTAATGAATAACATTCTTAAAACTTTTCAAGCTGGCAATGAATGGAGTTTACTCAAAAATAATGGTAAGGTTTCCTTTGCTCCTCGTTATCCAGTGGGGCAAGGAGTACGTCTTCGCAGTGTAGAAGTGTTTGAGCATGCCGGAAACAGTGCTATATACGAGGGTTAAATGAGCAAAGTACCACCCGTAGGCATCAATAAGATATGGCCTTTGCCGGCCACGCATAGGATATCAGTCCTACTACCTACTAGAGGCAGGACTGATATGTTAAAACGAAGCCTGATGAGCTTGTTTGATCTGGCCGAAGACCCTACAGAAATAGAACTCTTGCTGGCGTTTGACAACGATGACAAAGAATCATTGGAGTGGTGTCAACGCCATGTATTTCCAGAACTAGAGAAACGTGGAGTTGATGCAGTGGTGGTAGAGTTTACTCCATTGGGCTATCTCAAACTTCATGAATATCTCAATGCCTTGGCCGGCTTGGCCAATGGTAACTGGCTAATGTTCTGGAATGACGATGCTGTGATGCAGACCAAAGATTGGGATCAACGTATCACCGAGCATGATGGCCGGTTCTTGTGTTTGCGTATGCCCACGCACAATCAACACCCTTATGCTATTTTTCCCATAGTACCAAGAGATTGGTTTTATTTGCTAGGACATCTCAGCAATCATCAGCTCACAGATGCTACCATTAGCCAGATATCCTATATCGTGGGTATCATGCAAAACATTGATGTCGAAGTAGTGCATGATCGTTTTGACATCACTGGCAACAATCAAGACGACACATTTAAAAACCGTCCCATGTTAGAGGGCAACCACGAACATCATGCGGACTTCAATCATGTAGGATTCCGCAACAAAAGACTGGCTGATGCCAACAAGATCGCTTGGTATCTTAAACGCATTGGTCAACCCAGTGAATGGTTTGAACAAGTGATGCTGGGTAAAAAAGATCCCTGGGAATACATGCTCAGTGACGAACAAGACCCAAATGCTCAAGTGAGAGTACATGACTAACATAGATCAACATTTGTTGGACAAAATCAAGGCTTATTGGAATCGACAACCTTGCAATATCCTACACGGTCGTAGTGAGCTGGGCACTCCAGAGTTTTATCAAGAAGTATCTGAACGTAGATATCGAGTAGAACCACACATCAGAGAGTTTGCTGGATTCCATCTTTGGGCTGGCAAGCGTGTATTAGAGATTGGGTCAGGTATTGGGTCCGATGGCGAGGAGTTTGCCAAGCGTGGTGCTGAATATGTAGGTGTTGACTACAGCGATCAAAGCGTGGAAATCTCTCGGCAGAGATTCAAAGTGCTAGAGCTCGACGGTGAGTTCCAAAACATTGATGCCAGTGATTCAGAGGCATTGCGCTCCCTAGGACGATTTGATCTTGTTTATAGTTACGGCGTGATCCATCACTTTCCTGCCATAGATACTATCATTAACAACGTGCATCAAGTGTTAAATCCTGGCGGCGAGTTTCGCTTCATGGTCTACGCCAAGAACTCTTGGAAATATGCCATGATACAAAAAGGTCTGGATCAGTTTGAAGCGCAGAGCGGTTGTCCATATGCACAGGCTTATACCCGAGAAGACATCTATCGAATGCTGGAGGGCCAGTTTCACATCGAACGCTTGAGGCAAGACCATTGTTTTATGTACAATGTTCCGGCTTACAAAGCCGGGCAGTATGAATTCGAACCTTGGTTTGAAGCCATGCCCGAAGATGTGCGCCAGGCTGTAAGAGAGTATCTCGGCTGGCATCTATTAGTCAAAGCGAGAAAAATTTGAAGAGAGTAGTTTATGTTACCGGTTGTCTAGGGTTCATGGGTGTCCATGTCACTAGAGCCTGTCTTGCGGCTGGATACTATGTAGTAGGTGTGGACAAAATGACCTATGCCAGCAACGTGTGGGCTCTAGGTGAATTCTTAGAGAACGAACGATTTAAATGGGTGCAAAAAGACATCAACGATCTTGATCGATTAGTTGACTGTGACTATATCATCAACATGGCTGCCGAAACCCACGTAGACAACTCAATCATGAGCAGTGGTGTTTTTTTAGATTCTAATGTCACAGGTGTACACCATTTACTAGAACTCATTAGACAGATACCACGATACAAACAACCAGTGTTATTGCATTTTAGTACTGATGAAGTCTACGGCGATATTGAACAAGGCAGTCACACCGAGCAAGACCTTCTGCGCCCTAGCAATCCCTACTCGGCCAGTAAAGCCGCTGGTGACATGTTGATCACAGCCTGGGCTCGTACCTATGGTATCAAATATGTCATCGTGAGACCGACCAACAACTATGGTATTGGTCAGTATGTAGAAAAGCTCATACCTAAGAGCATCAAGTATCTTGAACTGGGTCGTAAGATTGACTTACACGACCAAGGACGTCCTGTTCGCACTTGGTTACATGCCGAAGATACAGCTCGTGCTGTAATCACTATCATAGAACATGGAGGAACCAATGAGATCTACAACATATCAGGCAATACCGAACTGCCCAACAGAGACGTAATCAAAAAGATATTGAATCTTTACTTTGGCGAAAACAAAGATGACTCGTGGCAAACATATACCATGGACAGCCAACGAGAAGGTCAAGACGTTCGTTACAGTATTGATGATAGCAAACTCAAAAATCTAGGTTGGAGTCCCCAAGCTGATTTTGATCAAGAATTAACGGCTATAGTTCTTTACTATAAGAAAAATTTCGTATGGTAAAAAACTATCTAGTCAGCGCGGTGCGTCCAATCACTAATGGTTGGCATCTAGAATCCAATCAAAATCTCTACAAAGCCTATCAGCGCATGTATGAGATGAGCTTGGCTAGTTTCCGGCACTTTTGTCAAGAACCATTTGAGGCCATATGCTGGACCGAGGAAGTACGAGATAATGAGCAGTACACCATAGAAAACTGGCGCAGGATCTATGAACTCGCTCACTCCAAACCTTGTAATATATTCTGGGCCGGCGCCGACACACTGATGATACAACCTACCAGCATATTCAGTGATAGGTTCCAAGAATACAGATTGTTCAACTACACAGATCCCAAATCCATGGACATGTTCGAACACTACTACAACAACGATCTACAGTATTTTCCTCATACCATGAAACCGGCCATTTGGAAACTAGGAGAACAGTTATGGGAACAGGTATCGACACACCCAGATCGCAACTGGGGCTTTGACCAGATCAGGAACAACATCATGTTTTGGACACAGCCTATACCTGATGCTGATCGTTGCCATCCCAAACTGGCCTATCAGTGCCTAGGAGGCCCGCCCACTGAGTTTACTGATCAATGGAATGGCATTACTGTGACGCAATCACACATTTTACATTTCCATGGCAGTCGTGGCAGTGCTAGGATTATTGAAACTATGCAAAAACTATGTGAAGTATTAGAGATCAAACTATGAAACATATCTTAGAAGAAGTTAAAAAGTTTATTGAAGAACGGCAAGCCAGCCGAACCTGGACAGCAGGCAAAGATTTTGTGAACTATGCTGGTTCATATTATGACTCAGATGAGTTCGTGGCTGGAGTGGAAAGCCTGCTCAAAGGCTGGCTGGTCATGGGCGATGCTGGATTGAAGTTCGAGCGTGAGTTTCCCAAATACTTTGGCAAGACCAAGGGCATCCTGACCAACTCAGGATCGTCCAGCAACCTGCTGATGATGTCAGCATTGACATCCAAGCGTGGGCACAATCTACCCAAGGGCACTAAAGTACTCATGCCCATCGCGGGATTCCCTACAACATTGAATCCCACACTACAGGTTGGGTTCACTCCTGTGTTTGTCGACATTGAGCTAGACACACTTAACTTAGATCTCAATCAAGTAGAACGTGTGCTCACTGAACAGCCAGACATCCGTGTGATCACTTTCGCTCACGTGCTGGGTAATCCACCCGACATGGATCGGTTGATGGACCTAGTAAAGAAATACGATCTCATCTTGCTGGAAGATTGCTGTGATGCCTTGGGATCTACCTACGATGACCGCCCTTTGGGTTCATTTGGACTCATGGCATCTTGCTCATTCTATCCAGCACACCACATGACCATGGGCGAAGGCGGATATGTAGCCACGGACGATGCCAATACAGATGTGATCCTGCGCAGTTTCCGTGAGTGGGGGCGTGGGTGCTATTGTGTGGGCCCCGAAGCCAACAAACTCAAGTGTGGTACTTGCGGCAAGCGATTCAACAACTGGATTCCTACCTTGCCCGATGAAATATTCGATCACAAGTATGTGTACGATGAGATTGGTTACAACATGAAGCCCATCGAAGTACAATGTGCCATGGGCCTGGAGCAGTTAAAGAAACTGCCAGAGATACATCGTCGCCGTCGACGCAACTATGCTCTGCTGTTTGATATCTATTCAAAGTACGAAGACTTCTTCTACCTGCCGAAACCGCAGGCCAAAGCACACCCTAGCTGGTTTGCTTTCCCAATAACCATACGCCATAATGCGCCATTCTCACGCAATGACTTAGTGGACTACCTTGAAGAGAACTTGATCCAGACACGGCCTTATTTCGCAGGTAACATCATGCTACAGCCTGCCTACAGCCATCTCATGGATCCGCAACAGGCCAAAGACAACTTCCCCAATGCCACACATGCCATGACTCATACCTACTTCCATGGCACAAGTCCTGTGATCACTGAAGAGCAGATCGCATACATTGGGCAGATAGTAGATGGATTCATGAGCCTTTATCTATGACCAAACAAGAACTCATCGACTTCGAGCGCGAGATAGGTGATCGATTCAACAATCGAGAGATCCGTGCTCCCATACACCTCTATGCCGGCAACGAAGATCAGGTCATGCGAGTGTTTGAAAAAGTAGACTGCGAAAATGACTGGGTGTGCTGTACCTGGCGCAATCATTATCAAGCCCTGCTCAAAGGCATACCCCAGGATCGACTACGTGATGAAATCATAGCCGGCAAGAGCATGGTCATGAATCTTCCTGAATATAAGTTCGTATGTTCCAGCATAGTTGGCGGTATCCCCAGCATCGCCACAGGTCTAGCCTTGGCAGCCAAACTGCGAAGTACCAAAGAACATGTATGGTGTTGGTGTGGTGATATGAGCGCACTGACCGGCGCATGGAGTGAAGCTTATAGATATTCAGTGGCGCATAATCTTCCTATTACCTTTGTGGTAGAAGACAATGAGCTCAGTGTGCTGACTCCCACTCATGAAGTGTGGGGCGACGATCGTTGGTACTTACCGGTGGCCAATAATCGCACATGGTATGAAAACAAGCATTTGATATATTATCGCTATCGCAATGACAAATATCCTCATGCAGGTGCTGGAGTAAGAGTACAGTTCTAATGAGCAATCAACTTTATAATCAATGCTTGCGAGAAGCTATGAACTGGTTAGGCGATCAACCTGACACAGTGTTTCTTGGGCAAGCGGTGCGCTACGGCGGTACAGGTTGTTACGAGAGCTTGACTCAAGTTCCTGACCATAAAAAGATAGAGTTTCCTGTAGCAGAAAACTTCCAGATAGGTGTCAGCACCGGGTTGGCCATACAAGGATTTGTTCCTGTAAGCGTGGTGCCACGTTGGAACTTCCTTATCTGTGCCGCAGACCAAATAGTAAATCACCTTGACAAAATGCCGCTGTTGAGTTCAGGACGTTGTCAGCCACGTGTGATCATACGAGTGGCCAAAGGCAGTGAAACTCCAGTTGACCCACAAGAACAACACAAAGGTAACTTTGCTGAAGCGTTTAGAGCTATGTGTGTTACTATAGACATCATTGAGTGTAATACGCCTGAAAGCATACTGCCTGCTTATCAACTGGCCTATACAAGAACTGATGGGCGCAGTACCATCATTGTAGAGTTTCCTGACTACGGCAAATGAAAATACTAATCGTTGGTGCCGGAGGCTTTTTGGGTAGTGCCATGCGCTCACTTATTGTTGGGCACGAAATCATGTCCGTAACCAGGCAGGACCTAGACCTGTTAGATTATCATGCTGTAACTCAGTTATTGTCCAATGAGCACTTTGACTGGATTATTAACTGCGCCGTTGACGGTAGGTACAAAATACATGACACCAATCCTGCCATAGTGGCCAACAATCTACAAATGTTTTGTAACCTATATACTAATCTCGATAAGGTGAAAATGGGCATGATTAGTTTTGGTAGCGGTGCCGAGTTTGGTATAGACCGTGCAATAGATCGGGCTAAGGAATCTGATATCTGGCACTATATGCCAACTCACAGCTACGGTCACAGCAAGAATATGATTGCAAGATTATCTACTTTGCAACCCAAATGCTACACAGTGAGAATTTTTGGTTGCTTTGGACCAACTGAAGACTATCGCCGTCCAATCAAAAAACTCAGTGAGTGCTTGAAGCAACATAAACCTTTTGTAGTTGACCAAGATCGTTGGTTTGATATGATCAGTGTTACAGATCTAGTAAATGTGGTTCAATACATTCTAACTGGTGCTTGTGGATATCGTGACGTCAATGCTGTGTATAATCAAAAGACTAGACTCAGCGATATATTTCGTGTATACTGCAATATGCATGGTGCAGATCCAAATCTAGTGCAAGTTTTGGCCAGCGATGGGTTGAGTTATACTGGAAGTTCTGACAGACTTGATACTTTGAATCTACCGCTGTTGGGACTTAAAAAATCATTAGAAATGTATGGAAAGTAAATGAAAAAGGTATACGTTAGTTGGAATGATGTTCAACGCCAGGTACAAGAATTAGTAAGACAAATGTGGATCGACCGTTGGACTCCGGACTATATTGTTGGTATCACAAGAGGCGGGTTGGTTCCAGCCAATCTCATCAGCCAATATTTAGACTGCACTATGTATACTCTTCAAGTGAGGTTGCGTGACGGCAAAGATGACGATTGCGAAAGCAATCTCTGGATACCAGAAGACGCATTTGGTTATCATAGAGTCGATGATTTGCCCGCGGTGAGCAATCCAGCTCTACGTAAAAAAATACTCATTGTAGATGATATCAACGATTCTGGAGCTACCATAAACTGGATACGCCAAGACTGGCAAAGCAGTTGCATGCCCAACGACCCAGCCTGGGCCAAGATCTGGGGAGACAATGTACGCATTGCCACACTATACGACAATGAGACCAGCGAGGCCGAAGTCTATGTTGATTACACCGCAGAAACAGTAAACAAGTTTGAAGATCCGCAATGGATTGTTTTTCCTTGGGAAGAGTGGTGGAGAAAGTGGCACCCAAATGAACAACACATCAAGTCCTGAAATACTTCTAGTCATGGTGCATGTGTGGCAGGACATGCCTGAACTAGAAAACATACGTTGGAAAGAGTTTACCAAGTTGATCCTAGACAAAGCCAACGATATAACTTGGCCAAAAATCTGGCAGTTTGATTTTATTGACAAAGATATTTTCTATTCTATGTCTCAAAATAAAATGATCACAGATAATCAAATCATGGACCAAGGAAAAGTACCTCACACAGATATCGTTTACGGTGTCAATGATTGGGTTTCTACATCAGACCAGCAAACAGCCGATATCATAAAATCCATAGATCCTAAAATAGTGATTTTTGGTGGCCTACACAAAGACCTTTGTGTCACAGGGGTAAAGCTGGCTGTAGAGGATGATCAAAGAGAATATTTTGTCAGCGACAGACTATCTTATACTTGGAAAGAAACTGCCGCGGCAGTCTACAAGGATTGGGGAAAATGATCCAGCCCCTGCGCGATGATCTAATGGTCCAGCAACAGTTACCTGCTGGTATCCGCCCTATCACCAAGCGTAGCAAAAACATGATCGGTGCTTGGCAACACATGGTGGCAGTGATCATGTTGAACCAGACCGGGCGCAAGCCTGTGAAAACAGTATTCCCTATATTCATGCATCATTGGCCTACACCTCTTTCATTCCATCGTGCCACAGAACAAGAAGTCAAAGACGTGATATGGCCTTTGGGCATGGTCAATGTACGATACAAGCGACTCAAAGAAATGACCAAGGATTTCTTGACCTGGGATGGAGAAGATGCTACCAAACTGTATGGCATTGGCAAGTATGGCTCGGACAGTTATGAGATATTCTTTAAACAGAACTACTCAGTCCAGCCCACAGACAAAGAACTAAAAAGGTATTTAAATGAAGAAATATTCGTTTCATGACATTGGTGGGGAAGTAGTAAAAGACACGGAAGTTTATTTGCTCAAGGACAATCGCGATCTAAATAATCTTGTGTTGAGTTCTACCAAACTTTATAGGCATCAACAAACACGCGGTCATAGGCACCCAGGACAAGAAGAAGTGTACTTCTTCATAAAAGGTGCAGGTAAAATGATTGTTGGAGACGAAGACAGCGAACCATTCAGAGTCATTGAAGGAGACATTGTGCTGATCCCTGATGGTGCGTTCCATCGTGTGATCAATGATGGTGATTCAAACTTGATTTTTAACTGCGTATTCGATGGAAAGAGAAATCACTGATGTTGAGAAGATTTTGGCGTCTTTGGGCGAAAAGTTTGGGCGAAAAATCCGGTGTGAACAGGCAGGAAGCCGACCTCATCGCTTGCATTCGTACCTTGATTGTGTTAACATACATTATTACAAACGGTTTCATCATAGCAGGTGTTATAAGGCATTGGTAAATGGAAAAAATCACATACACAGAAATATTTTATAGTTTACAAGGCGAAGGACGTTGGGCCGGTGTGCCATCGGTATTCTTCCGCACATATGGTTGCAACTTCCGTTGCCGTAAGTTTGGTCGTCCCAGAGATGAAGAGATCGCCGGGCACAATCCTGAAGTCATAGAGATCATAAAAAACATTGATCAGTACAACAAGTTTGAAGACTTGCCCTTGGTCACATCAGGCTGTGACACTTACGCATCAATCTATCCCGAGTTCAAACGTTTCAACGAGCAGGATAGTGTGGAGACTATCGCGGATAAGATGCATGCTCTCATACCCAACAACCGCTGGGATCAAGGCATCGGCGATGATGTACATCTTGTCATCACCGGCGGTGAACCTTTGCTAGGTTATCAAAAGCTATATCCAGACCTGCTGGATTACTGTCGTTCCAAAGGTCTTAAAAATCTTACTTTTGAGACCAATGGGACCCAAGACATCTATCCCGAAGTGTATGAATACTTGTTTGAAGAGTTCACACGTCATGGACGTGACTACGACAAACTGACATTCTCAGTGAGCCCAAAACTTCCATGTTCAGGCGAACCATGGGAATCAGCGATCAAAACCAATATCGTCAAGGGCTATGAAATGATGGGCATGACTTATCTCAAGTTTGTCGTGGCCACTGAACAAGACGTTGCTGATGCTGAATGTGCTGTGGGAGCATATCGTGAAGCAGGATTTGGTGGTCCTATATATCTTATGCCTGTGGGCGGAGTACCACAGGTCTACAACTTGAACACACAACAGGTCGCCAAGTTGGCATTGGAACGTGGATGGCGTTATAGCCCAAGACTGCAGGTAGACATCTGGCGCAACGCCTGGGGTACTTGATTGGAAGACAACGAGGCCAAGGGTCGAAACAGCTTTGATATCACCGCCGGCAATGTAGTAGTTCAGTTCTTTAACAGGAACATAACTCCTTATCCTACAGAAGCTGGTGGGCCAAAGTTTGACCTTATACCTGTTGAAAAACAAAAAGACATCATGGTCAATGTGGCCAGGATGCATGCCCAACAAGAATACGACCGCATCTTAGAGCTGGTCACTGTGCTACAGCGACAGGCCGCTGGTATCAAGCGTAGATTAGATATCACGGACATGGTACATTCGGCCTACTATCAGTTCCAAACCTATCATGGGCAACCTTACTGGTTGGCTCAAGAAACAGATAAAAATCGTGTGATACTCACACATCTTGGTCCATCAGATTGGAGCACAGGTGCTCCACAAAACTATCAATACATTGCCAGAGTCAAGTGGATGGGCGACTATACTTGGTGTGAAATAGACGAACATGGAAACATCGTAGAATGAGCAAGATTTATGTAGATCCTCCTGATCATCGTGCCAAGATAGTGTATGAAATCGAAGAGCCCGATGGTGGGTGGCGTAGGATATTTGATGATGAGTACAAACGCCAACTGCGTCCCATAGCTGAAACTTTGGCCATGTTAGATGGCAATGCTTTCTTTGGTATCGATCCTGATCATTACGAAAGTTATCTTACCGAAGCTGATGCTGTGTATCGTAGCAACGGCGGCAATGACGGTTGGGCATCAACTGCATCTTGGATACAGGAGTGGCACATGATACAAGAAGATCCCACACTGAAAGACGCCTACGATAAATTACAGATACTACTAGAACTCAAGAGGAAAGAAAATGGGAATATTTGATCTATTCAAAAGAAAAGAAAAAGTTGAGCAAACTGCTGTTTCTAACGAAAATGTTGAGCAAGATAAGAAAAAGCCTACAGAACCAGCAAAAAGTAAGAAAAAGTCTGCCAAAGACTTGGCCACAGAACGAGGCGAACCTTACATCGCGATACTAAGCATGGAAGTGGATCCCAATGACATCAACTCCGGAGCTTTTGAGTTTGATTGGAACGACAAGTTTATTGCCAATCTATCTCGTGCAGGATACCAAGGACGCACCGATGCTGATCTGGTGGACCAATGGTTCCAGAGCGTGTGCCGCAACGTGGTACTAGAAACATATGAGCAGGCCGAAGCCATCAACAACTCCATGAGATTTACACAAAGCAGAGACATTGGTGATGGACGTAGAGAACATTCATGATATTCAATCACATACGTAAACTCAAAGACGAAGGCAAAAAGATCGGTATCACCTTCAGTACCTTTGACATGCTACATGCAGGACACATCGCCATGCTGGCCGAGGCAAAAAATCACTGTGATTACCTCATCTGCGGACTGCAAACAGATCCAACCATCGACAGGCCCGATACCAAAAACAAACCAGTGCAGAGCATTGTAGAGCGACAGATACAGCTGGCCGCTTGTCGTTATGTTGATGAAGTCGTTGTATATCAAACCGAACAAGATCTTGTTGACTTGCTGTTGATCCTGCCTGTGGATGTTCGTGTGCTGGGTGTGGAATATCAACACAAAAACTTTTCTGGCTATGAGGAGTGTGGTATGCGTGGTATTGAACTAGTGTTCAATGGACGTGACCATTCATTCAGTTCCAGCAGTCTACGTAAACGTGTAGTCGAAGCTGAAACATTCAAAGCACTCAAACAATCATGATCTTGTATGTCAATGGTGACAGTCATACCGCGGCTGCCGAAGCAGTAAACCCGCATGCCTTTGCCGAAGATGATGGTGCATTGATACATCTAGGAAGATTACCTCATCCTGATAACCTAGCAGTGAGCTGGGGACGGCAGTTGGCTGACATCACCAAGGATATATTTGTATGTGATGCTGAATCTGCCGCCAGCAATGATCGTATCCTGCGTACCACACGAGCTTGGTTAGAATCAAGATCATCTGATTGGTATCGTACTGTCGTGATCATACAGTGGAGCACCTGGGAGCGAGAAGAATGGTTGCACAACGGAACATACTATCAGGTCGGTTCCAGCGGTATCGATGACGTGCCACCAGAACTACAAGAAAGATATCGTAACTTTGTCATTGGCACTGATTGGGAGCTCAAAACACAACAGGCCCACTCAAAGATTTGGCAGTTACATCAAGAGCTCGACGATCGTAAAATCAAACATGTTTTTTTCAATGGCAACAACCATTTTGGTAATATTGAGCCAGACCAAAAGCATGATTGGGGATCCTCGTATATGTCACCCTATGATCCAAAAATGACCTGGGATTCAGTGCTGAGAAACAACGGATATGAAACGGTTGCACCCAATAGTTGGCATTTTGGTAAAGATGCCCATCGCTTTTGGGCACGTTTTATGTTACAATACTGTATTGCCAACAAAATACTTTGAACATGAAATACTTACTGATTGATACAGCCAACATGTTTTTCCGTGCTCGACACGTGGCATTTCGTGCCGAAGATCCCTGGGAAAAAGTTGGCTATGCTTTACACATCACGCTGAGTGCTGTGAACAAAGTGTTCAACAAGTTCCAAGCAGATCATGTAGTATTCTGTTTGGAAGGACGTAGCTGGCGCAAAGATCATTATACTCCTTACAAGAAAAATCGTGCCGATGCCAGGGCCGCGCACACAGAAAAAGAAGCCGAAGAAGACAAGTTATTCTGGGAAACATTTGACATGTTCAAAGAATATCTCGATCGCCGCACCAACTGCTCAGTGATACGTGAACCCAACGCTGAAGCTGATGACATCATTGCTCGCTGGATCGCTTTGCATCCAGATGACGAGCATGTCATAGTCAGTTCAGACACAGATTTTGTACAACTGTTGGCTGGCAATGTCAAGCAGTACAACGGAATCACTGATGAGTTACTTACTGTGGAAGGAATATTTGATGCCAAAGGTCGAGAAGTCATTGACAAAAAAACCAAAGCACCCAAAAAAATCCCCGATCCAGAATGGCTCTTGTTTGAAAAATGTATGCGTGGTGATACCAGTGATAATGTCTTCTCAGCGTATCCGGGTGTGCGTACTAAAGGCACAAAAAACAAAGTGGGTCTTACTGAAGCGTTCGAAGATCGTGGGGCCAAAGGATATGCGTGGAACAATCTCATGCTTCAGAGATGGACTGATCACAACGGGGTAGAGCACCGTGTGCTGGATGACTACAACCGTAATCGCAGTTTGATTGATTTAACTGCCCAGCCCGATGCTGTCAAACTGGCTGTAGATACTGCCATACGCGAACAAATCAGCCACAAAGATGTTGGGCAAGTTGGTAGCCACTTCATGAAATTCTGCGGTAAATACCAGCTCAATCGAGCCAGCGAAAATGCCGAGCAGTTTGGACGCTGGTTAAATAAAACATACCAGGGAGCATTAAACACATGATTTTAGCAAAACCTGTCATAGCAAACAAATACTGGATCCTTAAAGAAAACGATCAAAAAATAGGTGCAGTAGAAGCCAGTACCGACGGCTTTACTGTGCGCATGTACAATGATCAACAGCAGTTCAAAACAATAAAAACCATAAAGAACAAAACCAGGATTATTTTTGAAGAGCCACCTGCCAAAAAGAAAGCCAACAATGAACACGCAGTAAACGGCTTTGCCACCAGCACCAGACCTTACAATGCCATTTACGATGTGCAACGTCGTTTACCTATCTTTACCAAGAAAAAGAAATCCAAATCGTGGTTCGCCGCTGGCCATTATCAGATCGAAATCAATGGTCGTTGGGAAACACAGTTCTGTCCCAAGTTGATACTGTTGCAACGCTACGATTATCGCGGCCCAGCACACACACCTGATGCATTCTCATTCCAGTAATGAGTAATCTTTATATAAAGAAGTTCGTGGATCGCCTCCAGCATTTCGAGTTGAGAGGCGCCAAGGACTTCAGTTGTCCATTGCAAGATGCAAAAATGTTGCATACCGAAGTCACACGTTTACTGTTAGAAATCGAACAGTTACGCACCCAACCTCAACCACAGAATGAAGTCATCACTGTGGAAATGCGTGGAGGATCATTTTAATCTACGTAGTTTATCATAAATAAACTGGAGAGATTATTATGAGCCGACCAAAACCCAAAGTTCTCGTAGAACTTACCAACAAATCAACTTACAAGACTGAGCAAGTGCTGGCGTCAGAAGGCATTTGGGCGGTGTTTTTTGATGACGCTCCTATCAACCTCAAGACCTCCAACTTCCTAGTGCAGTATCCTGGCCCCAAGTACAAGAAGGTTTCATTTTCAAATCCAGGACATGCCATCAACCTTGCAAAGAAACTGAACTCACAGTTCAAGACAGACAAGTTTTCTGTAGTGTTACTAAAATCGGGAGATAGGATCTATCCCGATGGCAAACAATAAAAAAGAAATAACACACCGACTGGTTGAACTGCTGGACGATGGCCACGAGCTTGATGATGCGCTGTTGACCTGGTATGTGAACATACGACCCACTGGTGGATTCAGACTCACTGCCAAAGGATACGCTGTGCTAAAAACCTTGGATCTAGAAAGCTGGCATGTAGATTTGTCGGCCAACAAGCCGATGATAAGCAAGAGACTGTTGTTGGAACTAGATCACAAACTACAATGGCCTTACTATATCGACGGAAAAAAGAAACAGCTGATATTCTTTTCCAGCAAAGAAGCCATGTTGGCCACCCTCTATGGTGATCTACAAGCGTTTCTCAAACAGTATTCTTAGATCTTCCTGTGCCTTTGCACGTATGCTTTCAGCATAGTCACCCATGAGCCATTCAAAGTTATAGTCTAGTTTTTCTTTGAGTGCATCAACATCCAAGGGTTCTCTCAGTCGTGTTAGGTTACGTTCTATGGCCGAATACATCCTGGTGCTTTTGTCTTCAGTGTCATAGCTGAGATCAAATACTTCATCATAGTTTTGGAATCCCAAACGAGCAACGTCTTCATGACAGTATCTATGGCCAATGCACATGAAAGGATGTCGGGCCGCGATGGCCAATAAAGTTTTTTCTGTGACGATGCCGCCTACATCTTGATAAAGGCTTTCAGTTATGATTGATGCTCGAGCTGACTGATATATGGGCATGAGATGTATGAAGTTTTGTACATTGTCAAAATCGTACTTTTGATAGGGATGGATTTCTATGGGGTTGAATATGGAGTGACTGACAAAGCCCGATGGCTCATGGCGCAGGAGATTGTAGACTTCTTGGCGATATTCTCTGGTGCGCCCATTGAGGCAGATCCAGTTGTATCTGATATCTTTTTTGTGTACGTCTCGCCATTCAGACCAACGCTGTTTTAGTTTGAGCACGAGTTCATAACTATGGCTGGCAAAGTTCACTACTTGTATGTTGCCTTGATAGATTTCACCCAACCTGTGATCCCAGCACACAAATATGATCTTTGACTGTTGTTCGGGAGTGTATTGTTGCTCTAACCAGTGCAGTTCCACACAGAGATTTTGGTAGAAATGTATGAAATCTTGTGCATGTATGACCAGTCGGAAGTTCTTTTTCGCCCAGCGTTCGGGCGCAATCTCAGGCAAAGGTATGTGCCATCGCTGTTCACGGTGCGGCTTGCCCAGGGCGCAGGGCATGAAACAGTAGTCTAGCCCGTGGCTTTTTAGCAACAGTTCCATGGCGCGATTGAAGTTGGGTTCTGTGTAACTGGGCATTTTGGATGGTTGACCAATAAATCCATTTCTGCTATAATGTTGCAAAAATACAACAAAAATACCCGCTAAAACACTAGGTTAGTACGCACTAACTTAGCGATTCTTGCTGGTTGACCAGAAATGCGTTTTCGGTTATAATATATGTATGGAAAGTAAAAAAGCAACCCGTAAAAAACGAGTAGATCGCTTGCATATCATTTACGTGATACGCTCGGGCGAAGACTTCTACATTGGTGTCACTGCCAAAACAGAAAGCACCGTGATCAAGAGTCTGCGAGTCCGCATCAACAAGCACATCTATCGTAGCCGTTCCGAAGACAAATCCTGGGCACTCTACGAAGCCTTGCGTGAGCGTGGCTGTGAAAGTTTTGAGTACGGCATACTAGAAGTGATGCGTGGCAAAGCCGAAGCTCATCGTCGTGAGCGCGAGCTGATCCGGGCACATCGCCCCAACCTAAATACTGATGTTCGTGAAAGGAAACTGTGATGGGATATTTTAGCAACCTAGCCATTGAAGTAGAAGAAGCCCTGTGCGAAGGTGCTACCGTGCAACAAATCGCTGAACGATTTGACATGAGCGAAGCACAGGTACGGGCTTATATTGAGCAACTGGAATCAGCAGATCGTGACCCTTACGAGCTTGGTTGACCAGAAAATGGATCCAGCGTTACAATAATAGAAATCATAAAGGAGCATGAGATGCCGGGATTTTTCCGTACCGAGCTAGATGATCAGATGGATGCAAACATAGATCAGATCATTGCCAAACTGCAAGAAGCCAAAAAAAGCCGCACCTACTTGCAACGAGCAAGACTGGTTGGCTTGGTAGCACAACAATGCCAGGACTATGACAGTTACTGGACCGATAGACTTTACGACTTGATGGATTGATTATGCAATACGATAAAAGACATGGTGGTGCGTTTGATCGCGGTAGTGCGGATAGTTACTATCACCGCCCACGCCGGCCTCATATGTATGTGGCAGGAACATCAACCAGCCCGGAGATCACAGAAGATCTCATGAGCGACGAAGACATTGCCGCATATCAAGCAGGGTATGAATGGAACGAACTCCACGGCGACAAGAAAAGTTGGGATTAAGCATGACAGAAGTAAACTCATTGGAAGCCTTGTTGGTCCAAAAGGACATGCAAGACAAAGGATATGACAACTTTAAAATACGTCCAGGCAATAACTGTGTCTGGGCCAGTGTGAGCCGTGGCAACGGTACATGGTTGGACTTTTATTACATTTTCCGCGAAGGGCGGATCGTAGACATACAGATGGACTGACATGGAAAAGAAAGCGATTACTGTGAAACCGCGCAACTGGGTAGCGAAGAACAACTTCAATCGCCCCGCGACTCATCGCGATCGCACTCAGTATCAACGTCAACCCAAACATCGTAGCAAGGAAGTTCAGTATGAAGATCGGATTTAGTTATAGCCGTTGTGTGCGTGACATCGTGGATGGCAACGTCAACATAGATGATGTGCTGATCATCATTGCCCGCACCAACTTTGACCCACACAATGACGAGCAGTGGACCGGCATATGGGGCGGTTATCGCTATGGGGGTCATAGTCGTGCTGAATGGCACCATTGCAAGGACAGCGATGAGCAACGCTACCGAGACGTCTCCTTGGAACTCTATGAATCAGGGCGTCTGCATCAGCCCAGGCAGTTTGGTTCCCATCCGCATCGTAGCCCTTACGTTTGGGTAGACACAGGCCCCATCGGCCACGAACAATACAGTCAGCCTGAGAGTGTGCAACAGGCTTGGCAAAACTATCTGATGCTGAGCGCATTGACGAGGTGAATATGGGATTCCAAAAGAAACGTGCCATGGCCAAGAGCAAACTCATAGATTGGGATCTCTCAGACGGTCGCTGGATCCATATGGAGTTCAGCGAGGACTTCAAAGGATCTATGGAACGCTATCTACTGCAAGGACTGGCGCCTGGCGGCTTTGCCACTGCCATGCTGGCCTGCGACTGGGAACGTGCTCTATACAATGCTGACACTCACAACCGTACAGTATTTTGGGCCATTGCCATGTGGATCCGTGAGCGACTGCCTGGCGGATCGTGGGGCAGTTACGAAGCAGTGGATGCCTGGTGCCGTGATGTAGATCATCGGCGTACAGAGTTCAAAGATCAGTATGACAAAGAAACCGTTTGGTTGACCCTGGTAAAATAAGGAGATAGACATGGATGACATGCTTTACCGTGTAGTACGCAATCGTTGCCAGTGCCGACTGTGCGAAGATATCATTGAGAGCCGACATCGTCACGATTTTGTATCGTGCAAGTGTGGCGCCATCTTTACTGATGGTGGTACTGCTTACATCCGTCGTGGCGCCAAAGACTTTGCTGACATCATTGATCTTTCTGAATACGAACTCAAGGAGCTGAACCATGGAGTATAAGATTGACGGACTTACCAAGAAGCAAGTGGCTTTGTTAGACATCATGTGGACCTTGGATGACGAACAGTCAGTTGAAAACTTTGTTCGCAGTTTGCCACAGGCAGATCGCCAACAGGCCCAAAGCCTCAAGACCTTGCTGATACATGAGATGTTGGAAGAATGGTTAGAAGGGGTCACAGAGTTTCCAGAAGCTCAAGAGATTATTGCGAGGATACGCTGATGCTAAAATATGAAAATATCTACGCTATACGTGATGCAGAGGAACGTCTGCGCAGAGATTACCGTTGGGGTTCAGGGCACCACACCAAGGAAAGTGATACCTTGCTGATGTTTACTATCGGCCCCAAGGCCGAAGAGGATGCGGCCAATAACCTAGACTTTTTGATGTCGCTGGGACGGAAACACAAGGCGACTCATCTTGTGTTGCACGGAAACAAAATCCAGTATCTAGCCAATCACGACAGCAATAGCATAGAACAAGATCTCTTGCCCAGAGATTGGGTTGAACAATATCGAGAATGGATCGATTCTAAAAACGTAGATTTTAATGTACAAGATTCTGGACAGGGGTTTTGTCACGGTTTTAGAAGTTGGCGTCGTGCTTTTGCCACACGCAAAACACACGGTATCTACGATTTGTCCACTGGTGCTAGATTGACCAACCGGCAGGATATCATACAACGTATGTGGGATCATGGTTTTGCGGCCTGGCGTGGACGACCTCTTGCTGTGGCCAATATCAAATGGTCCGGCACTAGGGAGGACCTTGAAGAGCTTACCCACATCGCCGATCGCTATTGGAGCCGACGTCACAAGAGTGACATGGCCAAGAAGATGTGTTCGGCCTATACATCGATCAATCGTTATGCCGCGTGGCCAGGAGCTTGGTGATGAACTCAGATCCTCTGTACGGAGCAGTTCCTCCCGACGACTCTGGATACACAATCCAAAACACTCACAATCCTAACACTATATCCTGCCGAGCCGGTGGTGACGAAATGCTCCGAGTTGGTCCAGATGGGTTTTGGGTGCGTGGTGTCAAGGTCGAGCAGGATGACAAAGAAGCACAAATCGTGTATAATGCGTTTAAGGAATGGATGATTTGGGCACAACTAACTCGAGAATAAAATATCGTGGTCCGCAAGGACCGTGGGAACCAGAGTTTGCCTGGCGTCCTCGAAACCAACTGGTATGCGAACTCACAAAAAATCCAACGACATGATCACTATGCCACATCAAGTGTGGCAAAACATCATGCTGATACTTACACAAGAGTATGTTAATGAGCCCAGCGTTCTCTTGATCAGAAGCAAGATGCGAAAGGTATTGGGATTCACACAACGCTATCACAAGGAGTGGGTAGAAAAAGGCAAGCGTGAAGATGGGCGTGCCTATGGATTCTACCAGGAGTATACAGTGTTGGACTTTTACAACGAATCAGCCCGGAGTTGGTTCTTGATAAAGTTTGCCGATCAGCTCAATGACAAAGTTTGACACATGGCCTCCTCCCAAAGGTTGGACCGAGATAGTGGTATCGTGGAAGACCATGCTGGAGCATGCAGATCATGCGCCCAACGACATCATTGCATGGGTCGATGCCACACCGGGAGGCCGATATCATCTGCACGGATGGGAGGATTTCCAACGCTATCCTCGGCATGGTATTGGTGTAGGAGGCACAGATGGATTTGCTTTTCGTTTTGAAAATCCACAGGATGCGATGTTGTTTGCATTGAGATGGAGTCGCCATGAACCTTTATAGAGTATATGTCAATGACAGCAAAAACACCTATCCCTACGAACACCTTAAACAATATTGGCTAGACATAGACAGCTGGGCTAGAAACAACTGTGCCAGCTATGTGGGATACAATGTACAAGATGTCAGCGATGTCAGCTTACGGTGGGACGAAGTTGGAGAATATAGATTTTTTGACGAGAAAGACACTGTGCTTTTCAAACTAAAATGGGGCTTTGATTGATCGATTACTACTACGAGTTTCCACCAGGATATAAAGTTTTTGACCAACCTGTGAGGTATGCCTTACAACGAGGGTATCATCCCGAACACAGTACTCAATATCAACGTTCTCTGCACGGACATTGTTATCAACATGCCACCCGCATATGGTTAGAAAATGCCAACGGTGCTATATTGATTAGAATGTACGGTCGTGACGTGCATGAGAAGATCCAACCCAAGGAGTTGACATGGATCAAACTACAAGCCAGAGAACTGGAAATCTAGAAAAACATATCATCAATGATCTTGGTAAACAACTGGCTCATGAGATGGATCAGCATGTGCTGATTGGATTCATGTTAGAGTTGGGTTGGAACGAAGTTATAGTTGACCCATGGAAGAATCCTTGGCAATCAGAAATAGAGGATTGGGTCAAACAAACCGTACAAGGGCATACTATGAATTCGGGCAACCGCTGGGTGTTTGAAGATGAAAAAGATGCTACAATGTTTGCATTGAAATGGGGGTAACGTATGACCTGGGTACCAGTGGCAGATTGGGAAGATCCACCCGTGGGTCGAGCCTACATAGTCAACAAAAAGATTTGGAACGAAGAAAAACAAGAGTTTGAGCCCAGGGTGTTTATTCGTGTAAACTGTACGGCCAGCGAACTGCGATCTGAAGCTGAGTGGATGACCAAGCAGTTTGGGCCACCAAAATACCAGGGCAGTTGGTGGGTGCAACAACTCACCAATGACATGTGGATGGCTGATAAGTTAGCAACCTTTTGGTACTTAAAGCACGGAGGAGGTTAAATACTGTATGAGCAAAGACGAAGACAAAATCAAGCACTCACGGCGTTTGCTCAAAGATGACAACGCTGTCAAAAAGCAACTCAAGATAGCCCGGCAACATGGACTCACTGCAAACGATCAAACAGTCAAAGAACCGCATCGATTAGCCAAACATCATGTCATGGACTGTGGAAATCCTGACTGCTATCTGTGTGGTAATCCTCGCAAGACGCACAAGGATAAACTAACAGCACAGGAAAAGAGATTGTTCCAGGACATCGATACACCCAAAGATCGCAAAAGCAATGGGCTCGGACACGAAAATGATTAAGCAGTAAATGAAAGGCCGTATCGCATTATATGTGAACCATCCGTATTGTTCCATGGACTGCGCCAACGGCATCATGAATGCTCTGTACCCTGACTACAGTTTCAAGATATTCCAAGAAGACCATGTGTGCCCAGAGTTTTTGCAAGACATTGACATGTTAGTATTCCCCGGCGGTATAGGTGATGCCGACAAGTATTATGGATTTTTCAAACGCAAAAAAGCCAACATGATCGCGGACTTTGTGGAACGTGGTGGCAGGTATCTTGGTATATGCATGGGAGCGTATTGGGCTGGACCAGAATACTTTGACATACTACAACATATCAAAACCGAGCAGTATATCAAACGCCCCGAAGCCGATGTAAGGCGTAGTTTCCAAGGAACAGCACCTGTGGTCTGGAATGGTGAACACGAACAAATGTACTTCTATGATGGTACGGCTTTTATTGGTAACCGTCATATGTTTCGGACCATAGCAACTTATGTCAACGGAGATCCTATGGCCATCATGCAGAACCGAGTTGGCTTGATTGGCTGCCATCCCGAAAGCGAACAGAGCTGGTATGATAAGCCATATCTCCAACCGCACTGGCACGAAGGGCGGCATCATAGATTGCTCAAACAGTTTGTAGATGAGTTAATGGGCACTTGACATCTTAATCAAAATCAACTACAATACAAGCATGGGCCTATAGCTTAATGGTAAAGCAGAGGACTCATAATCCTTTGAGTGTTGGTTCGATCCCAACTGGGCCCACCAGATAAATGATTTTCAAGGAAAAGTATGACATTGCCAGACGAAAGATATCGAGCCATAATGTATGCCAAGCAGTTCTGCGAAGATCTCTTGGATACTAAGAAGACTCCTCGTGTGCCCCGAGACATCCGTCGTAGGGCATTGGGTGTGTTGCGCCATTTTCCTGATGATTATTATCTTTCAATGCTGGCCGAAGCACGTCCGGATATTTTAGAATATCGTGGAGAACCCATTGAACCGTTGTATCGAATGATCCGCGACTACGAAGAAATCAAGGAAAACTCCGATGTCCGAAAACAAAAATCATAAACCCTTAAAGGTTGAGTTTGCTCCTGGATGTTTTGATCATCTTGATGTAGAAAATCAAGAAGAGCTTGATGCTGTCATGGCTGAGATCACCACGATGTTTGAGAACATGACTCATGAGGAACTGCGAGCACAAAGTCGGCCTGTTGACTGGGACAATCTCGACGAAGAAGAGCGTGCCATACTTGAGCAAGCATTTAACGATCATGATGATGCAGACTCCAGAAAGAACCGATTACAATGAGCCGACTAGATTACTGGGGTCGTCCATGGACTGTGTTTGATGCCACAAACAAACAGCACCGACGTTGGTTCGCCGAGTTTCAAAGAACCAGCACCTGGGGTCGTTGTCCAGTTAGATTCATAGTAGAACAAAATGGTGAGCTATTGTCATTGATACAGCAACAGTTGATTGATTATTATGTCCGAAAAGAATTCAAAGAGCGAGCTGAAGTCGGTTCCGACATTAAGCGCAAGCCCAGAAAGAAACACCTTCCAGCGTGATGGGTATCTCCGACGTCAAGCTGAAAAAGGCCTGACCCCTGACAATGACGATGACACTCGTGCCATGACAGAAATGTATCAATCTTGGGATATTGAAAAAGCCAACCGCGAAGCTGATCCTGAGTGGCAGAAAAACAATCTCGAATACGATTTGAGAAGCACTGACTGGATTGTAGCCAAGGTCCGAGCCAGCGAAAGTTATGCCCAGAATCTCTATGCGGCCATGTGCAACAACGATTTCCAGCGCCTAGAAGTCTGGCCAGTGCTCAAGGATGAAACTTGGAGTTGTAGCTGGCGCAGTGCCGGCGGTATTGTTGCTGACATGCGCGGTGAAGGTGACTACATCGATTGGTATTGCAGTGGCATCCGAGACATTGGTGTGTATGCTCCTGCCAAGGAAAATGAAACACTGACTGAAGAACAACAGGCTCGAATGAAAATCGTAGATAAGTTTGTTGCTGAAGGTGCGGTCACTGACGAAATACGAGCAGATCTGCTACGTCTAGGATGGAGTGTGGTCACCGATCCTGATGACAGTCATTGATTTTTTCAATGATCGTTATTAAAAAATATTCTGGAAAAACCTATTAAATCGCTTGATTTCATTGATATATACTATTACAATAAAGCATCAGTATAAACACTGAGAGCTGTCACATTTTTAACATTAAGGAGAACATATGAAAACAGTAGGACAAAAACTTGAAGCATTTGCCATCACTGGCGTCCGACCCGGACAACCCGACGAGGCATTCTTTCCAATCACCGAGGAATCATTTCCTGGCAAGTGGAAAGTGATCGTGTATTACCCCAAGGACTTTACATTTGTATGCCCAACAGAGATCGTGGCCTATGACAAGTTGGCCAAGGATTTTGAAGATCGCGATGCTGTGTTGCTTACCGGTAGCACAGACAATGAGTTCTGCAAAGTGAGCTGGCAAAAAGCCCACGAAGATCTCAAGAAGATTACACACACCCAGTTCGCAGATGTCGCACGTGGCGAGAAGTCACTGGTTAACCAACTGGGTGTGTTTTTTGAACCTGCGGGTGCCGCACTCCGTGCCACCTTCATCGTTGACCCCGAAAACGTAATCCAGCATGTCACAGTCAACAACTTGAACGTGGGTCGTAGCCCAGAAGAAACCTTGCGTATTCTCGATGCGCTACAAACTGGCGAGCTGTGTGCATGTAACCGTGCAGTTGGCGGCGAGACACTGTGAAGATCAACTTCTTTGGCCGAGGCGTAGAAACTCTACGCCAACCAGATCGCAAGCCCAGATGTTATGAATTTACCGAGCAAGAACGTCTTGACAAGATTCGCGAATGGAACAATCGTAATGTTTGGAACACTCCTGAGTTGGCTGAACAAGATCTTGAGTCCACCTACTACGGAGCATAACCAATGTTAGAAACCATATGTGAAACCATGGTAGAAGCATACCGTCGCAACTGGATCACCAGTCGCGATGGCAATGTCAGCATACGACACCACGATCGTGATCACTTTTATATCACGCCCAGTGGTGTTCGTAAGCAAACACTACAACCTGATCAGTTCAAAAAGATCTTGATCAAACCACCGCAGACTTGGAATGAAACTGGCACAGGTTTTCAAGCCGATCGTTGGGGATGGAAAGAACTGGAGTACACAGACATCAGCAGTAGTCTACGACCGTCAGGAGAGATGCCTTTGCACTTTGGCTTGCAAAAGCAGTTGGGCCAGCACATTGACGAAGTTAGAGTAGTGGTACATCTACATCCGACCTATTGTGTTGCAGCCATGCATGCCGGTATTGATCTCAGCACTGTGGTTGACGATTTTCCTGAGCTGAGTCGATACACAAAGGTAGCGCCAACAGTGCCGGATGTGCCACCTATCAGTCAAGAGCTGGCAGATCGTTGTCACGAAAATCTTAAACTAGATAACGAAGGCAACATTGCCTATGATATCGTGGGCATCAAAGGACATGGTGTGGTAGCTATTGATACTAGCCCGTGGCGTGCCTTTGAACATATCGAACGACTTGAACATATTTGTAAGATAGTTTTAGCATCAAGGAGATAAAATGAGTTTTATTGAAACAGTAAAAGGCGCACTTCCAGACTATGCTAAAGACACAAGACTAAATCTTGATGCTATCTTAGAGCGAAGCACATTGGACAAGGATGTTGCCTATGGTTGTGCTGTAGCCGCATTGGCCGCAACAGGCAACGGAAAAGTTCTAAGCATCATGTTAGCGGATGGTCCTGTTCACGCAGAGCCGGCAATGACAGCCGCTAGTATCATGGCACAAAACAACGTTTGGTATCCATATGTTGAAATGGCAGATGATGAAAGTCTAAAAGGATTGCCAGCACAGTTACGCATGAACGCTATCGCAAGTCATGGCGGAACTACCAAGGCAAACTTTGAAGCGTTCAGTCTAGCCGCAAGTATTGTTGGCAAGTGTCATTTCTGCGTTAAAGCCCATTACGATGGGTTAAAATCATTAGGATATACTGTTGAGCAGTTGAGAGACATTGGTAGAATCGCGGCTGTGATGAATAGTGTAGCAAAGGTGCTGAATAGTTGATAAATATTTTCAAGGAGGGACCAGCTATGAAACAGAAGAAACTGCTTTCAAAACTGTATCAGGCTTGTCTTTCACACGATGAAGAAGCGATTTCCAAACTCCGTAAAAAAGAGTTTGCCAAGATACTGAAACACCGCGCTGAAGGCAACCCATTTACAGTAAAATGGACTTTGGTAAGGATTTAGTTTTGTAACAGAAACGTAATCTTTAAACAACAATACTACAGTAAATATTGCTATGCAAAAAACTTACCGTAGTATTTTTGTGAGTGATGTCCACTTAGGTACAAAAGACTGCAAGGCGGAACAGCTCAATAATTTTCTCAAGCACCACTCGTGCGACACACTATATCTTGTAGGCGACATTATCGACGCATGGAAGATACAACAAAATCGTTGGCGTTGGAAACAAAGCCACACCAATGTAGTTCGCCGTGTACTAGGTCATGCCAAGCGTGGTACCAGAGTTGTATACATAGCAGGCAACCACGATGAATTTTTAAGACCAATGATTCCATACGGTTTCAGTTTTGGTCTAGTAGAAATACACAATCAAACAGAACACATAGGTGCTGACGGGCGACATTATCTAGTAGTTCACGGAGATTTGTTTGATGGTATTACTAGACTAGCACCCTGGATCAGTTTTCTAGGCGACAAAGCCTATGATTTTGTGCTAATGCTAAATGCCAAGTTTAATTGGTTTAGACATAAAATGGGTTTTGGATATTGGAGTCTATCAAAGTATCTCAAGCATCGTGTTAAAAAGGCTGTAGACTTTATGTTTCAGTTTGAAAGGAATCTTGCCGGCTACTGTAAAAAGCGAGGATTCGACGGTGTTATCTGCGGACACATACACCACGCAGAAATCAAAGAAATAGACGGTGTAACATATATGAATGACGGTGACTGGGTGGAATCGTGTACAGCACTAGTAGAACATTGGGACGGTCACTGGGAAATCATCACTTGGACGAAATCAAATGACAAAGACGATTCTTATAGTAACTGATAACTTACCGGAGCAGATCAATGGCGTGGTTACGACCTACAAAAATATTGAGGCGATGGCGGTTCGGGACAACTATCGTGTTGTATATCTTGATCCCGGGCGGTTCCGCTATGTTGATTGCCCTGGCTACAACGAAGTCAAGATTGCCTTTCCCCGGAAGGTGGGCAAGATACTTGAGGAGATCAATCCGAATCATATCCACATCGCCACGGAAGGTCCTGTGGGTTTGTGTGTTAGACAATATCTTGACAAACACGGTTATCGCTACAATACTGCTTATCATACTAAGTTTCCAGAAGGACTTAGAGCCCTATTTGGTATACCTGAGGTCCTTACTTGGCCTCTAGTTCGTTGGTTTCACAAGCACTCAGGTAAGGTACTAACAACAACTGACACAATGGTTAGGGAGTTAAGAGAACATGGGTTCGATGGAAATGTTATCCCTTGGACTCGTGGCGTGGATCGTGATATTTTTTCTCCTTCCTTAAGAGAAACAATTCCTGCAAAATACTTGGTATGCGTCAGTCGTGTTAGCAAGGAAAAGAACTTAGAAGCATTCTTTGAATTAGACTATCCAGGCTATCAAAAAGTTATGGTAGGCGGAGGGCCAATGCTAGACGAGTATAAGGAACGCTATCCAGATGTACATTTTACAGGATTTAAAACAGGCATAGAGTTGGCTCGATACTATGCTAACGCAGAAGTATTTGTGTTTCCGTCACGCTGGGAAACATTTGGATTGGTAATGATTGAAGCAATGGCATGCGGTACACCAGTTGCCGCATTTCCGTGCCAAGGGCCAGAGGATGTTGTAGACGAAGGTATCACTGGCTGTATGAATGACGATTTAAAACAGGCTGTCAAAGACGCACTAATGTTAGATAGACAACGAGTTTGGGAAGGAAGCGGACGTTGGACTTGGGAACGTGCTTGGGAAATCTTCCGAGATAATTTAGTAGACAAATCGGATGCAAAAGATTGGGCATCACTGGAACCCGTAACCAGTAATAATACTATATCCTTTTAACAGTTGACTTTTGTTTCTAGCTAGGGTATAATGCTTTAAATACCCTAGCATGGAACTCCTCGAACAAAATCCCAAACTTGGTTTTTACACTGTAAACGGTAAAAACTTTTATTCTAAACCTCAAGCTCTATTAGAGGCCACTCGTACTGGTCAGTTTCCTACGTGGAACTTCAATCGCGAAGTATTCAGCCGCATCAACACCACCAAAGAACCACAGCTAAGTCTGCGTGAACTTTATCGTATGCGAGCGCAACAACTACGGGATCGATACGACTACATCCGATTGGAGTTTTCTGGTGGTAGTGATTCGGCCACGGTGTTGTATAGTTTTGTCAACAACGGTATACATCTAGATGAAGTGGTGTTCCGGTACCCAGCACAGGGCGACAAGAATCTTGGACCTGATGCCAAAAATATGAAAGCTGAAAACACTCTTTCAGAATGGCATTTTGCGGCCAAGCCCATGTTGCAAAAACTGGCAGTGACCAATCCTGAGATCAAAATCACCATGCACGATTTCTCAGACAACATCTTGAAATACACCGGAGATGAGTCATGGGTCAACAATGCCAAAGATTATTTGCACCCTGAGCACACATTCAAGCATGATCCATTGGGCATGGACGGCCATAAAGCCTTGGCCGAATCTGGCAAAAGGATATGCATACTATACGGTGTAGACAAACCCAAAGTCTGTATCAAAGATGGTCGCTGGTGGTTGTACTTCTTGGACATACAGGCCAACCACAGCCAAAATCAAAGAGGTCCCTATGACAACATAACCACAGAATATTTCTATTGGCAAGCAGATCTGCCGGAACTCATAGTCAAGCAAGCACACGTTATCCGTAACTGGTTCATGACTGACCATGCACGTCACTTGCAGTTTCTAGTGCGTTGGCCCAATCATTCAGTGGCACAGCGTGGAGCCTACGAACAGTTGGCCAAGCCCTTGATCTATCCTGATTATGATCCCACTACCTGGCAGACCACAAAGAGCACCAACAACTTCTACTCTGAGATGACTTGGTGGTTCTTTAAAAACTTCAAAGACACACGATTCTATCAAGTCTGGGAAGCAGGCCTGGCCCACATGGTCAATACCATAGATTCAAAATTCTTTACCTATGAGCAAGGTCGGGCCGTAGGCTTTGTTGGATTTATGGATCAGTTTTACGATCTTGGCCCTACAGACTATGTAAATACCGACATCATACAAGGATTACTCAAATGAAAAAGTTTTTAATAGCAAGTGCTATCGCCATGGCCGCTGTTTCGGCACAGGCACAACAACAGATTTCAATCATCTGGCCCTTTGGCATGGGAGATACCCAAGCACAATACAGTCGCAGTCTCGTAGAAGAACTCAATAAAGCGCAGAAGAAATATAACTTCATCCTGGAAAATCGTCCCGGAGCCGGAGCTACCATCGGAGCCAAACACGTGGCAGCTACACCAAACTCTGTGTTGGCCGCATCCACTGCTTTCTTTGTGCGTCCTAACTTCTATCCTGAAGAAAGCCATCGTGTCAGTGACTTCCGTCCCCTGATGACCCAGTGCGCGGCACCCATGGTCATTGTCAGCAAAAAATACCGCAGTTGGAAAGACATTGACAAAACTAAACCAATCAACATTGGCATTTCTGGTCTGGGAGCAACATCACATCTCATGGCCATGGAGATCGTCAAACTATATCCTCGAGCACAACCTGTGCCCTACAAAGGCACACGTGAAGCCAGCATGGATGTAGTAGCAGGTAACCTGGATCTCAGCGTGGCATTTTTGGGTGAAGTCGAAGGTTTCTTAGACAAGGGTGATTTGTTTGCCCTGGGTATTTCTGGACGTAAGCCTGTGCGTGGAGTACCCACATTGGAAAGCCAAGGATTTGCAGGAGTAGGCGAAGTAGTCAACATGCACAGTCTACAAGTTCCACGATCAATGCCTCAAGATCAATACAACGAACTGCGTGGCTTGGTTGTTGAAGCCGCACGGGCAGACAGCGTACAGCGAGCCTATGCTGTGGACTATTGCGATCCTAGCAATCTTGATTCTGCGGCCACCCAACGTTGGTTTGATTCTCAAGTAGCCCTGTGGAAACGCTTGAGCCAAGGTGTCAAGCTGGATAAATAAAAATGGCAGCGCCGGTCAGGTGATCGACGCCGGTTACAACGACGCCTAGGGTCCAGCCCTTTTACTGCTTCGAACGCAGAACGCCGAACCGTAGCGAGCAATCGCAAGCACATTTAAACTACCAAATTTGGATATAAAAAATGAGCAAAACTACTAAGATTCGTTGGGTTATCGCCCATGAGCCTTTGAACCTTTTCATCCGTGCCGCTGAAGATTTTGAGCGTCGTGTAAACGAACAACAGAGCGAGCACAAGATCGAAGTCGAAATCATGACTCTCACAGAGTACAGCCAGCGTTACAATGATGGCGTTGTGATCACCAAGCATGATTTGCTAGATCTCATGGAGCAAGGCAAGATTGAAATGAGCCAGATGTACACCACATGGCTCGCTGAGAAGTATGAACAAGACTTCTTGGTATTTGATCTACCATTCCTGTTCAAAGATCATGAGCATGCTACCCGTGTGCTTGAAGGTGAAGTTGGTGAAACATTGTTGGCCAAACTCACAGACAAGTCAAATGTACGTGGACTCAGCTTCACATACTCAGGCGGTTTCCGTCAGATGATTGCCAACAAGAAAGTTTCCACACTGGAAGAACTTGCTGGTACCGCTGTGCGTTCAAACCGTAACCCTGTTGCACAAGCAACTATCTCTGCGCTGGGCCTCAAGCCTGTTGTAGCAGAAGTAGAAGACTTGCGCAAAGTAGTGGTTGAAGGTCAAGCCGAAGGTGGCGAAACTAACTACCCACGTATGTACCCACTACGCCAAAACGAAGTTACCAAGTCAGTGATCGACACAGGCCACAGCTTGTTCTTGACAAGCATGATCATTGGTGACAAGTTCTGGGATAGCCTAAGTCCTGAAGTTCAGGCAGTTATCAAGCAAGCCGCTGTTCTTGCCGGACGCGAAGAGCGTGCCGAAACCATCCGTGATGGTGATCGTGCCGAACGCCGCCTGGTTGAAGAAGAAGGTGCCAACATCGTCAAGTGGACACAAGAGCAACGCGAAGCTGCCAAGGCCGCATTGTCAGGTGTTTACGATCAGTTCCGTGATTCATTCACCCCTGGTCTGATTGAGGCGATTGAAAAGAAGGCCTGATCTCACACAGGCATTAAATAAAGGGGCTTCGGCCCCTTTTCTTATGATATATCTACCTAACTGCGAATTCTACATAACCCATACATGCAATCTGAGTTGTCAGGGGTGTCACACATTTAACGATTTGGCCATTGGTGGGCATTATCGATGGAATGACTCAAAGGAGATTTACGAAAAATGGGCTACCATCATGGACATAGGCCGTATATCCTTTATGGGAGGAGAGCCGTTAATCAATCCTGACTACATTGATTGGTTATACAATGTTAGAAGATTGTGGCCAAATGCCAAGATCAATGTGTTTACCAATGGTACTAGGTTCAATGACCAACCCGTTCTTTATGATACAATAGTCAAGTTGAATCATGCCTATGCTGGTAAGGTAGAAATCATAGTGAGTCTGCACGACCCTGATCACGAATCACTAACTTTAGATTTTATCAACACCTACTTCAATAATCCGCAGACTGTTGAAACAGAAATAACAGATGCACAAGTGCGCAGGCCAACTCTAAAATATATTGATGACAACGGTGTTATTTTAAACCTTACTAAGAACTATCAGTTCCACACCAGTAGTATCATTGTCAACGATGATCATACTGCCACTTTACATCAGAGCGATCCTGAGCGAGCTTTTGAAATATGTAACGTCAAAACTTGCCATCACATGCAGGATGGAAAACTATACAAATGTGGGCCCATGGGCATGTTACCCTATGTAGTAGAAAGATTTCAAATCAACAGTAGACAAGAAGATCTAGATCTGTTATACTCTTATAAACCTGCCACAACGGAGTGGCCCGTAGAACAAATCGCGACGTTTGTAGAAGAACTAAAGCAAAAAAGAAGTATTCCTCAATGTGGGGTGTGCCCTGAACATTTTGAATGGTTTCCAACAGATGCCAATAGGAAAAAAACTTTCTTGCTGAAAAGATTGTAAATAACCCTACAAACAGTCGGGTTTTTGGAAAACCAGGGGTTGACAAGATATAAATAAACCTATACAATAGATACTATGATGAACACTTTATCCAGATCGATATCATTTATTATGCAGAAGGAGCCAACAAGTCTCTTGTGGCACCCCGCCTGCCTACGCAATGATAACGTATATGGTCAAGGGGGTTCTGAGTAGAAATCAGACAGTAAACATTCTACACAGAGCCCCAGGACTAAACACCCTGGGGTTTCTGTTTTGTGCAAAGGAAAAAAGAAGTTGACAGAAAAAATAGATTACAGTAAAATTGCCGATCGTATTGTTGAACAAGTGGTCGAACATTCCAGGTTCGTGTTAGACGAACATGCGATGCAGAAACTGCTTCAAGGCAAACTAGATCGAGCTCGACAAGAGATCGAAGCCAGGGCCAAATGCCCGATATGGCACACCGATCGCTAGGTTGAGCACAGTGGAAGCGGGCAACGAGGGCCTGGACTACACTATAAACAAGTCAAAACGGGCGGGGTCCTGGATTGAAATCTGTGGCGGTAACACAGAAAGTAAGATAGGCAAGCGGAGGATGTCTCCGCTTTGGCTCTGGCAACAGAGCCCATATTCAAGCGCATGGCCGAGCAGTCAAGTCAATGAGTCGTGTGTTTGAATATGTTTGGATCCTATTCCCTACGGCGGACTGTAAATCCGTTGCCATAATATGTAGGGTGGCTGGCGATTAGGTTCGATTCCTTTAGGGTCCACCAAGTTTATGCACCGTTAGATCAGTTGGTCAGATCGTCTGCCTGTCACGCAGAAGGCCAGGGGTTCGAGTCCCCTACGGTGCGCCATTTTATTCCTCAGTAGCTCAGTCGGTAGTAGCACTTGACTGTTAATCAAGGTGTCGGTGGTTCGAACCCACCCTGAGGAGCCAATCATAGCCCCTATAGTTTAATGGTAAAACGGCGGGCTTATACCCCGTAGCGACAGATAATCGGCTAATGCAGGTTCGAATCCTGCTGGGGGTACCATACAATGGCTCGGTAGTTCAGTCTGGCAGAACGTTAGTCTCCAAAACTAAATGTCGGTGGTTCAAATCCATCCCGGGTCGCCAAAAATGCAACAGTGGCAGAGAGGTCCAATGCAACGGATTGCAAATCCGTAAAGCCGTAGGTTCAAATCCTACCTGTTGCTCCAAACAAGGAAGTGTGGCAGAGTCCGGTTTATTGCACCTGTCTTGAAAACAGACGTGTCGAAAGGCACCGTGAGTTCGAATCTCACCGCTTCCGCCAGTTAAGGGATAGACGGTAGTTTTGAGTCCCTGCCAGTCTAGGCACAGTGGGGTTGACTGTGTTGACACTATAGTATGACTGAAGCCGGTTTGTTAAAACTTGACTATTCGAGACAATCTAGCGAGTCCTCCCAGGAGGATAGTTAGGCGCCCACCTTATAATATAGTGAGTTGGATGAGAGGTTGAAATCGGCACCCTGCTAAGGTGTTGTCTTGGGAAACCAGGACCGTGGGTTCGAATCCCACACTCACTGCCATACGCCGTTAACTCAGTCCGGACAGAGTACCAGGCTACGAACTTGGGAGTCGGAGGTTCGAATCCTTCACGGCGTGCCACTCAATGGTGTCTTTAGTGTAGTGGCCTGCACCCTGCTCTGTGAAAGCGGTAGTACCGGATCGATACCGGTAAGACACCCCAAATATTTTTTGCCCCGGTGACGGAATTGGTATACGTGTTGGTCTTAGAAACCAAATTTTAGGAGTTCGAGTCTCCTCTGGGGCACCAATAGTTCGATGCGGATGTGACGGAATAGGTATACGTATCGGACTTAAAATCCGAGTTTTGAGGGTTCGAGTCCCTCCATCCGTACCAAATACCCGAGTGTAGGAAAGTCTGGTTCAATCCGTCTGCTTTGGGAGCAGAAGACCGCAGGTTCGAATCCTGCCACTCGGACCATTAAGCCCCCTTGGACAAATAGGTAAAGTCGTCTCTCTCAAAAGGAGAAGTTGTTCTCAGTTCGAATCTGAGAGGGGGTACCAGGTATTAAATAGAGACATGCGCATATTGTACACACAAGATCGCCAGCATGTTGATGCTAGAATGTTTTTTGATCTAAACGCACAATCTTATCACATGGTTGCCAACGGCGACTGTGATTTTGCATTGTATCCAAGGTATGCCGATAAGATCTTGCATTTAGATCTATGGCATAACGTAGATCATCAGTTTGATCGAATAAATGATTTGCTCAAAGATTCCGACACATGGGTCATTGCCAATGTGTACGGTGATTTCCAACATCCAAGATATCGTGCAGTAGATTTTTTATTCAATCGAACTCGAGCCTATTATCAACAATATCCCTGGAGCACTGGAGTACAGCGTTGGTACTGGCATGAGTTTGCTTATCAAGATTTCGACTTGCCCGACGCATCGGCAAAAAGTCGTATCTTCCTAGCACCAAACAAAACACACAACGGTCGATGTGTGTGGAGAACTCAGCTGGTTGATGCCTTGTTGTGTCACAGTGATCAAGGCTACATCGGCAATGCTGATCAAAGATCTAATCTTTATCTGTATTGCCATCACGAACAACCATGGGCAAGATCATTGGATCAGTTGAGTGGTCCTACAACAATGAAATGGCTGGGTTACAGCCCTCCACACAATCTTTACTACCAAGATACTTTTATCAGCATCTATGGAGAAACAGTAGAAACCAGCAGAGACATCGTTGTGACAGAAAAAACATACGATCCGCTGATCAAAGGGCACTTTGTATTGCCGTTTAGTTCAGCAGGATTCATCGATCATTTACGATGTCTAGGTTATCGCTTTCCGTCATTCATTGACTACAGTTATGATAGCGTTGTGGATGATGCTAAACGTTTCCACACCTATCTTCGAGAAGTACACCGACTGCTTGCACAGAGTCACGATCAATGGTGTGACTGGTGGAACACTAACTTAGATATTCTGTTACACAACAAACGACACATGCACGAACGAGCATATGATCGTGTTGACTTAAAAACATTCATGCAGGTATAATTCAGTGGTAGAATGTCTCGTTGCCAACGAGAATGTCGTCGGTTCGACCCCGACTACCTGCTCCAGTATTATGTCCCAGGCCTCCGACTATTGGCCACTCAAGGATGCGCAGTATTTGCGCCTGGGTTTTCTTTTTTCGCCCGGTTAGCTCAGGAGTAGAGCAGGTCCCTTACAAGGACAAGGTCGTGGGTGCGAAACCTACACCGGGTACCAAGCCGCTTTAGCTGATGTGGTCATAGCACCGGTCTGAAGAACCGAGGAACCCTGTTCGATCCGGGGAGGCGGCACCATGTTGTTGGGGGATAGTTAAATGGTATAACCACGGATTTTGATTCCGTTATTCTAGGTTCGATTCCTAGTCCCTCTGCCAAGCTCCCATAGTGTGTAATGGTAACACGCTGCCATGGTAAGGCAGAAACGATGGTTCGAATCCATCTAGGAGCACCAAGATATTTTTTAAAGGAGAGTCCCTATGGACAGTGACAAGAGTGGTAAGATGATGGGGGTATAACTTAAAGGTAAAGTAGCGGGCTTTTAACCCGTTAATCAGAGTTCGATTCTCTGTGCCCCTACCATATAAAAACACATTGTAGCGGATTTCGCAAGTATGAGTCGCATTCTAACGAGTGCCCTTGAGATTGGATATAGTGTGTTTCTATATGGTAATGTAGCATAACGGTAGTGCAACACCTTCATACGGTGCCCAGTGAAAGTTCGACTCTTTCCATTACCACCAAACTCTGCCCTTAGTATAATGGATAATACAGCGGGCTTCTACCCCGCGAATGTGGGTTCGATTCCTGCAGGGCAGGCCATTCACGGGCCTTAGTTCAATGGATAGAATGCGATGCTTCGAACTTCGAGATGTGGGTTCGATTCCTGCAGGCCCGGCCAAAATAACACCCAAGTAGCTCAGTGGTAGAGCATCGTCTTGATAAGGCGAGGGTCGGTGGATCGTTCCCACCCTTGGGTACCAAAAATATTTTTCCCAAACTGCCGAAATAAGTAAACGCAGACAGCATACTAGGCGTTATTATAGTATGTTAGGAGACTTATTATGAAACGACTACTAGCCGCAGTTTTGATAGGTTTTACTGTTCTAAGCGCACAAGCAGGTCCGCACCACGGACATCATTATGGGCACAGACACGGTTACAACCCTGGGTGGTGGGTAGCACCGGCCGTAATAGGTGGCGTAGTAACTTACGCACTCACTCGTCCACAGCCTGTGGTTGTCCAACAACCGCCGGTAGTGTACTATCCTAGCAGTCTCCCACCTGCACCATTGGGTTATCATTATGAGCAACTGCTCGATGCTAACTGCAACTGTTACAGATGGGTTTTAGTTTCAAACTAACCTGAAAGGAAATATCATGAAACTCGTAGCTACATTAATCGCATCATTGTTCGCAGTATCCGCTTTCGCACAGGCACCTGCTGCCAAGAAAGAAGAAGCCAAGCCAGCCGCAACAGCACCTGCTGCCAAGCCAGCTGAGAAAAAAGCCGAGCCTGCTAAAAGCGACGCTAAGAAAGACGACAAAAAAGCCGAACCTGCTAAGAAGTAATCCAGCACCAACTATCTTACTCACGTTCAATGACGGCGAGTATGAAGTAGAGGCAGATGATTACCTACATGTAGGATATCGCAGACCTGAACTAGTACATATTCAAGTCGCTGACGATCCAGAACTCAGTGATCATGTAAAGTTTAGGTTGTGGTTAGCCAGGCAACTGGCACTCAAGAAGTACGAAGAAACCTGGGGATGATCCAGGTTTCTTTTTGGGGGATTAGTTAAATGGGATAACATCGGCTTTGCAAGCCGAGATTGAGAGTTCGATTCTCTCATCCTCCACCAAACAGTTGACAGTCACTAAATATTTTTGTTATAATAAAGTATCTGAGGAGACTGTGATGCAACAAAAACAACCAGTGCCACAATATTACTTTTCACCTGGTGAATGGGACAGACTAGGTTGTGGCCCACTGCCCGACGAGCGCAACAGAGATCTACAAAAAACGGTAGAAGAAACAGTGGAGGACAACGATGGGTTGGATAGCAATATTGATAATAGGTAGTGTTGTGATCTGGGTGATGATCCAGGCCAAAGATTATTTCGATAAGTAGTACACTAGGCGGGAGTATGCACCCAGTGGCTCTCATTGATCTGCTGGCAATGTCGATAGGGTGAGAGGCCCTAGGTCATGCGAGGACCGTACATGTCCCGATAGTCTCGTAAACTGCCTACAACGCCCAAGACAGTAGGAGTTAGCCGCAAGGCCATGCGGGCATTATTGCTGTATGAAGCAAAGAGAAAAGTGTTCTGGACGGGGGTGCGAATCCCCCCAGGTCCACCATAAGGGGAACTATGAATACCGCTCTAGTTTGGGTTTTGTCAATGACTGTTTTAGGACCTGTGCCTGAACATCATGTTTTTGCCAAATACAAAACCAAACAAGAGTGTGAGCAAGCACTAGAGCAGTCTAAAGCAGAGTATAAGACCAAGGGCAAAAGTGTATCTGCGTCTTGTACTGTGTCAATGAAATAGTGTCCTTATGATGGGCCTGACTAGTTTCGACAGGGCAAAGAGTAACAGAGTGGACAGCACGACAGGAGTAGTCGTAAAAAGCAAAACAACGTAAACGCAAACGACGAACAGTTCGCATTGGCTGCCTAAACACAGCCTAGGGTTTGCCGGGTTCCTCGTAACAGAATACCCGGTCTATTATTTCTTGTTCGATGCCGTATTTCAATAGTACAGATTTTGTAACATCAAGGCATCGAAAATCTTCAAGTTTACGACTGTGTTTCCAGATCTTTCTTTCTGGCCACTGGTCAAATGCCTTGGCTTCGTCCAGCATGCCTTGATATGATTGGTGCGTCCATCCACCACCAATCAGCAAAGGTATAGTGTTGGAATCTTGCCACTGCATTGTACTTTGTTTGTCACACCAAGTGTATACGTAAAATCCGTATATCTCTGTGCCAGCAGGAAACTCAGTCCAAGATTGGTAGTGGCCAAAGCGTTGATTAATGTAGTTCCAGTACCGGTCAAGTTGATCAACTTTCCATATCCAGGGCGTGAGATTTATCACTGATGGTAGGTTAGATACATCCTGATCTACAATATGTTTAATGTTGGGATATAAGTCAATCAAACGCTGACCAGGCACATTAAATGTTGTCCGATATTGGTTGTTGATTTTAAAATCGTCTATGCTGGTAAGACGAAGTAAAAAATCTTTGCTGTCAAACACAATAACATCATCCACTGTTGAACCTAGGCTATAAAAGATTTTGTTTACTTGCTGTTCCGTATATCCACTGCTGTAAGGAAATGCAGTGGGTTGTATATCCACATGCCAGTCAGGTAACTCACGATCAACGATTTGTTGAACTTGAGCTGTTGAAGTATCTTTGCCCATGGCCACAGTTAATCTGCGATCTCCTTGCCAGTTTTTATTCAAACAATGGCAGAACATCTCAAACTGGCTCAGGTCATCTTGATAAGTGGCTACTAACAGTTTGTGGCTCATATAGGATACTTATAGGTTGACAGCTAAGTAGAAATAAACTATAATACACAACGCTCATTAAAAATCTACTTGTTCGATGCACGGTTCGTCTATCGGTTAGGACACTGCCCTTTCACGGCAGGAAGAGGGGTTCGATTCCCCTACCGTGTACCATATGTAAGTGCTGATACTGGTATCGTTGTGGGACGCCACAGCTATTCGGGCTCTCCCGGCCGGGGACGGGTCCTGACATAACAGACCTCGGCTTTGGAACTATTAGCGTAGGACTCCTAAATTGGTGTTATCTCAGCACTTACATATGGTAAATGGTGTGAGCGAAAGAATGCTTCGCCAGCGATATCCCGATCATCAGGGAATGACTTCCACCCTTAGCCGCTGTAACCGTAACAGGATGCACTCGTTGGCTACGAGATGAACATGCGAGAGGGGAATCAGGCACCGGGTTGGTAGCCCGGGTAAAATGTCAGATCCTTAAACACGTGATGGTACCATTTATCATTTCGACATAGACAGACAGTGATGCATTATTATATTCCCAGGTAGTATTAGTAAAATC
>Ga0214921_10001326_pt1 | contig 42713 bp, 48 predicted proteins | sample LL1505_MetaG_FD_177992 | JGI IMG/M metagenome (GOLD analysis project Ga0214921, IMG submission 177992) | Freshwater microbial communities from Lake Lanier, Atlanta, Georgia, United States - LL-1505 | ecosystem: Environmental > Aquatic > Freshwater > Lake | place: USA: Georgia | collected...
TACCTCTTATTGCAGAAGAGGATGATAAGCTTGTTTTCTGGAATTATTATTATATTTTGGCTGTTTTAGCTTTAGTATATATTGAATATAAGGATGCTGATGCAGAAACTGATGCAGAAGATACCGCTAATGCAATTGCTAATGCAATTGCTACAGTAGATATTCTTGCGCAGAGTGTTCTTAATATTTTAACTAAGAAACAGAAGGGTGAGGATGTTACGGATGATATTTCTGTTATTTTACATGATGATGTTCAACTTATGTTAACTAAAATTAAGAGTGTTGTTTTAGGCGCAGCCGAACCAGGCGCAGCCGCCGAGGAGAGCACCGAAGGCGCAGCTGGTTCTGCCCCTCAATCAAATCCATTTGCGAATATATTTAAGGGTATGGAGAATAGTAAAATTTGCAATCTAGCTCAAGAGATTAGTAATGATATTGATGTAAGTAAGATTAATATTGAATCACCAGATGATATTATGAAGCTTCTTGACTTCAGTAACAGTAATAATATTATGGGTGATATTATCAAGAAAGTTAGCAGTAAGATGCATGAAAAGATATCTAATGGAGAACTTAAACAGGAAGATCTATTTGGAGAAGCAGTCAGCATGATGGGAAAGATGAACGGTGGTGGCGCAGGGGCTAACGCTAAATCCGGTGGTAAATCTGGTGGAAAAGGCAGTGGCGGAGGAGCTTCATCGGATCCTTTTGCAGGTCTTGCGAGTATGATGAGTGGGCTAAGTGGACTAAGCGGAGCGGGTGGAGCAGGCGGCCTTGCAAGTATGATGAGTGGGCTTAGTGGAGGTGGTGGCGCAGGTGGAACTCCAGATCTAGCTAGCATGATGGGTGGACTTATGAATAATCCTATGATGGCTGAGATGTTGAAGGCTGCTAAAAAGGGAAAAGTTGCTACAAATACAGAAGCATTAAAAGGTGCTACAAGCCGTGACAGATTAAGAAAAAAATTAGAGGAGAGAAAAAACAAAAACTAAGTACTTAGTTTATATTGTTTTAATTTTCTCTGGTATAAATAAAATGTCCTCTGAGCGGATATGGTTTGATAATGTATCGGGATTTATGACAGAAAAAAATTATTATAAGTTTTTCCCTACTAAAGACATGACATTTGCAGAACAATTAAATGCAATTTTAAGATTCACTATTTATTTTACAATAATAATATTTATTATTAAGAAGGATTTGAATATATTTCTGGTTTTTATCTTTGTAGCTGGATTTACTTATATTTTATATACAGTGGATACACAAAATAAAACACATGAAAAATTTTATTTACAGGATAGAAATATAGTTGAAGAGAAGCATACAAAAAAATTATGTACGAATCCAAGTAAAGATAATCCATTTATGAATGTACTTATTTCTGATTATTCTCAAGATCCTGAAAGAAAACAAGCATGTGATCCTACCAAGGGTCCAACTAAAAAATTAATTAAAAAACATTTTGATAATAATCTTTACAGAGATGTATCTGATATTTATAATAGAAATGCCAGTGATCGAAACTATTATACAATGCCATCTAGTACTATTCCCAATGATCAAAATACTTTTGCACAATTTTTATATGGACAAGATAAAACATGTAAAGAAGGAAATCCTAATAAATGTTATACAAATATATATCGATCTATTGAAACTTAGCTAAAAAAAAATCTATATACAATTAAAATGAGGTATACCAATTTAATGAATAGATTAAATGATGATTCATGTGCTTTAAAAACACGCGATTTAGAAAATAGATCTGTTATAGATAGCCAATTGTATAATTTTTATTATAATAATGATTGTGCTTGTCCTGTATTAGACGATATTGCTCTTGATAATAACTTTACTATTAGAGAGGGTTATGGGTATGCATCAGGTTGTACAATTGACAATGATTCTGAGCTTAGATTAAATTCATCTATCACTCATGACAAAGGTAAAATTCAATTATGTTCTAGAACATATCAAGGCGTTCCCAATGTTGATAAGGGAGGCTTAATTCCTAATATTGAATCTCGATTATTAGCATCAGACGATACATCTGATATTCGTAATGTTGATAAAATTGAAGAAAAAAGTTATATTCCTCTACGATTTACTCCAATGATTCCATGCCTAGATAAGAATATTCAGAATCCGGAACATATTATTCCTTCATGGACATGGGGAGGAAATCCTACACGTCAAGATATGGTATCTAATACTTATTTAGAGAGATGTGGATTTGAGCAAAGTGGTAAAAATTGGGTAAGAAAAACGAGTTCTTAGAATATAGACAAAATACAAATTATTATATTTTATAATAATAAAATGAGTTTTACTAAATTAACTTATGACGATTGTTCATACAATGCAAATCTTTCTGAAAATGTTTCTCAACTTTCATATATGTTTGAGCCATCTAAATTCTATAATTGCAATAAATGTCGGCCTGAAATTGGTATTATTGGAGCTACAAATGTTTCACATGTTAATGGAAATCTAGTTGATTTAGAATCCAATTTATTTGGTATTGACCGTGAAGGAAGCAAATGTCCTGCTATGAAATATATGCCAAGAGATGATTATACAACTGTAGGAGCTGATTTATATCATCAACGATGCACGAATAAAGTTGATACAACTATGTCACATTTACAACCATGCCAAATGCATAATGTTTTAGGAACTCCTCATCCTCCACCTATGAAACCATTTACTTGCCCTGTGAGAAAGTAAATGAGTGAGAAAAAATAAAAAGCTTGGCGAAGCTTAAGTATTGGCGAAGCCTAAGTATTGGATATAGTTAAAAGAATGTCTTGAAGATTTTTAACTATATCCGCTTTATTTTTATAAGTATTTACGTCATGTATAACGGTAAGTAATAATTTAATTAAATTTATTTTAACAGAATCTGATAGAATATGTTGAGGCGGAACTATAGGTTGCGGAACTGTTGGTGGAACTACTGTAGTTGGTATATTATCAGAAGGTGTAGTTGTTGGGATTGTTTTAATTGGAGGCAATACATTTGCTGGAAAATCATTTACATAATTGCCAGGAGGAGATGTATTCATTGTTATAATAGCAGATTGGGTTTGAGTATTTATACATATTCCCATAGCAAAAAATTTGCTAGATTTCCACACTAAGCATGTAAAATGTCCTGTTGCACTAGAAAAGCCTGGCTTTTTAAAATCATATAAACTAATTTCATTATACCACATATCTATGGCTTTCTTAACGAGTGTCATTAAATCAGTACCATAACCTGCAAAATATGCCAAGTTTTCTCCATAAATTGCTGAACCACTATGTTGAAATAAATTATTTACCAATAAGTAATTCGCCCATTGTTGTGAAAACGCCATAATTGTATCATCCCATGATAATGCTGGCGATTGGTGATTTGCTCTTAAATTATTAATATAATTCGAAATTTCTGTCTTCTGAGTATCAGTAATTACTAAAGATTCAGGGACAGATTTCAATAAAACTACTTTTTTCTTTTCTGAAATTGTTTGCATTTTATTTACATAAACATTTTAATTTTGAGTGCCCAAATATTTAAACTCGATTAAATTCGTGAATTTTCTCAGTCCATTCTTTTATAACGACTGGTTCATAAATACGCTTATTGGATAATGATGGTAATTGAGAGAATGTATAAATATCAAATAAGTCAAATGCACCAGCTGGTCTGCCTAGTCTCATCCATTTATTATAGCATTTGTTTTTATTTATTCTGAAATATGTAGTTGAGCTAAAATTCTTAAGATTATTTAATATATGATTAATTTTTCTAACAAAAGTAATGGGTAGGCTTGCTCGTAAACTAAATGCATTTATAGTAACAAAACGCTTATTTCTTTTAAACGTATAAATTTTTTTGTCATAAGTTGATGTAATTGTAAATGTTCTAACATAGTCTGACGTATCTTTAATTTCAATAGATAATTGGTGCCCATCATAGCCGTAAAGCGTAAGTTTCCTATGAATATAATAATCTATTCCACTAGTTAAATATCTAAGTAGATATTTTCCATATATTTTTGCGTTAGTAAGCTGTTGTGATTGTAATACTGAGTCTCTGAAGAATTTAGATACTTTAATAACATCAAGTGGTACCATTCTAGCAATAATTTCCAGACAATCATTGGGAATAGGTGGTGAAATTTCACGTATAATATCCTTAGCCAATTTACTAGTGGTTAAAACTAGACGATTCGTCTTAGGATTACGTATTTTCCATCTACCGTTTACCAAAATCATATTGTGTAACTATTTGTATAAAAAGTAAGTTATATACACTCAAATTTTCTTTTTTTAATATTATAAAATAACGAGATTTTTAAAGTTGTTTATACTTATCGTTTATTTCTTTCCATGGTTGTTCATCGATTTGATTGATTGGTAAATTATAGATTGTAGAAATATCAAATTGAACTGGTCTGCCTAATTCTTGCCATAACATATAGCAGTCATATTGTTTAACTTTGAGATATGTAACTGTTGTGCATTCCTTAACATTATGTAAAATATGATTAATTTTTCTAGCAAAATCAATGGGTATATTTTTTCTTAACCTGAAAATTTTTACCATACACCAAATTTTTTTTTGAAATGTATAAATTTTATCGTCATAAGATGAAGCTATTGTAAATGTTCTTTTATTGTCTGTAGTATCTTTAAATTCAATAGATAATTGATGTCCGTCATAGCCGGTAAACGTAATTTTCCTATGAACATAATAATAGTTTAGTGCACTGCACATATATCTATTTAAATACTTACCATATAATTTTGCTTTGGCTATCTGTTCTGTCACAATATCCTTAAAAAACTTAGAGACTTTATATACATCAAGAGGTGCCATTTGAGCAATAATTTCCAGACAATCATTCGGAATAGGTGGAGCACTTTCACGTATGATTTCCTTACCTAATTTACTAGTGGTTAAAACTAGATGATTCGTCTTAGGATTACGTATTTTCCATCTACCGTTTACTAGAATCATTTTGTAACTATTTGTATAAAAAGTAAGTTATATACATTCAAATTTTTTCATATATTCTTATAAGAATAATATAAAATTTTATTTAAGTGTATAAAAGATAAGTTATATAATCAAATTTTTCATATATTCATATAATAATGATGCAAAAAAAAGTTTATCTTATTGAATATAATAAAAATATTTTATCATATAATAATAATGTTTTAGCGTTTGTGAATAAGAGATCCGTGGAATATGTAAAGAAACATATAAGATATGATGGGGATCATATTTCACAGCTTATGTATAATCGATATTTATTAAAAACACATTATAATGTGGAAAATAAGTTTGAGCAAGATAAACTTATACCAAAAGATACAATTATAACACGTGAACGTCGATTTTATAATTTGATTGTATTATCTAGTTTAAATAATTTAGGGATTGCATTAATAAATTCAATAGAGGATCGTGAAGATGGTGACTTAGAATTTAATATATTCTATATGAAAGATAGAATCCCATTAGATACAGAGGTAAATAAATTTAATTTAGAACTGTTATGGAAGCTTTAGCTGACGGCGGCTTTTTTAGCATCTGAGAGTAATACTTTCTTTTTATCCATTGTAATATATTTTTTACCGTCAATCATATGTATTTTATATTTTTTACCATTGAGAGTAATTTTTTTGTTTTTAGAGCCACCTCTTTGATCTTCTTTTCTCTTTCCTAGACATACTTTATTGCCAAAGGATCCACATAATTCGCTTATAAGTGGATCATCGATATATTCTATATTCATTTCTCTTAACTTAGATCTGCAATTAGCATTTTCGATAAGATCATTACGGAATGTGGATAAGTAATTATTTTTCAGTATAATATATTGATTATAATTTCTATTTCTATTAGAATAATCATAGTTCATATCTGAAATAATAGATTTGGCAATAGATTCTAATATTTCATATATGGTTTCTAGGAATATTTCGGGATTTTGATCTGCTTTAACTTTGTTAACTTTGTTAACTATTTCTATTTGTTGTTTTTCTGGAAATATGTTTTTAACTTTTTCTAGTTCTGTTGTTGTAACTGCTTTAACTTTTTCTAGTTCTGTTGTTGTAACTGCTTTAACTTTTTCTAGTTCTGTTGTTGTAACTGCTTTAACTTTTTCTAGTTCTATTTTTGCTTCTGCTGTAACTGCTTTAACTTTTTCTAATTCTGTTTTTTTTTTATTAATTAATTTCATACGCTCATCATAATACTGGTTCATTTCATTCAGTTTACTATAACGAATGAATTGCTGAATGTCGTTATTTTTAATTAAATCATTAATTAATTCCACAAATATATCTGCTTTTGGCTTATCTACATCTGAAATTGTAATGATTCCACTAATATGATCTAATAATTGTTTAGTATATACCCCATTATAACATAATACTGCCTGTTCATAATATTGTTGTGTAGGGTAAGAAGCTGCGGTAGCTGCGGTAGCGGCAGGGATAATGGCAGTAGTAGATTCATTTTGACTTATCTTTAAAGGTCTAGACGCAAAATATTCATCTAAATCATTATCTAATTGTTCTCTTATCTGTTCTTCTTTCATATCTATTAATACAGTCATTAATAAGTTTTTAGCGATTTCCTCATGTCGACGTTTGTTTTCTTCTGTTTCTAGTGATGAATTTGGTAATTTTGTATTATCTTTATTCAATGCATGTGAAAATTCGACATTTAATGTATCAATTTGTTGAATAAATGTTGTTGATCCTTCTATTAATTCATAAATAAATGGAGGTAAATTTGGCAATTGTGGTTCTTTTTTAACTTGCTCTTCTGCAGCTGGCTCTTCTTTTTTAACTTGTGGTTCTGCAGCTGGCTCTTCTTTTTTAACTTGTGGTTCTGCAGTTGGCTCTTCTACAGCTGGTTCTTCTACAGCTGGCTCTTCTACAGCTGGTTCTTCTACAGCTGGTTCTTCTACAGCTGGTTCTTCTACAGCTGGTTCTTCTACAGCTGGTTCTTCTTCTTCTTCTTTTTTAACAACTTGCTCAAATCTTGGTCTTTTTTTTCCTAATAAATTGAATTTATTAATTTTTTCTTGAAGATCTTTTTCTCTACGATCATATTCAAATCTTACGGCAGCTAAAATATTAATAAATCGTTCAAATTTATCCATATCAAACGTTTCTTTGACTATATCGATAGGCATACTTAATTCTATGATTCGGTTTGCTTTATTTTGAACATTATCACCTACCGCTAAATTTACCTTTTTGGCTACATTAAATAGAAAATGAGCATATGTATTAAATTTAGTTTTTGCTTCTGCTTCTTTTTCTGTAGCCTGTGCAAATACAATACATTTATAAATAATATTTAAAAAATATTCAAGATCATCTTTTTTAAATTCAGTATTATTTAAGACAGCAGAATTACCTTCTGCTAAACAATATGATTTTAATAAAGAGAAAATACCTTTTAGTGAATATGTTATTTTTTTATCTTTATGAATATGTAAAACATCTACCTGGCAAAATAATAAAGGTGGATTAGATAGGGGTGGTACTGGTTGTATATCCGTTTTTTTTATTTCATTGTTAGGAGTAGTATTGTCAAAATAATCAATACTAATTGTATAAATAGAAGCAGTAGAAGCATTATTATCCTTTAATCCTTTTACTTTGGCAGAGACTTTATCAAATTCTTCACTAATTAAATGAAATTTAATATCATCATCTGTATCGCATATTATTTTACGTGTCATCATATTTGACAAACCCTTCTTACTTCGGGTAACGCGGCTTGCCATGATTTATATATGTAAAGAAAATTTACTTCTTATTTTATTAAGTTTTCTCAGTTCGAGCTTTTTTATTCTTATGCACTAATAAGAATGTTGTTTGTACAGTACCACAATTTGTACATACAACTTCACCGTCTCTGTGGTTTTCAATAATATGTTTCGTAGATTTACAGTGCGTGCAGGTATGCGTGCAGGTATGCGTGCATTCTTTTTCTTCTAATAGCATAATATAATTATATAAAAGTTTTTTCTTTATATAGTAAAATTATAAAAATTTGATAACTTTATAATTAGTTTTATAATAATTGCAATGAAAGATTATCCATACTATCAAATTCAAAAAATAGATATTGATTATCTCTATAACTTCTTTGCATATGATGGCATTAAAAAATTTATTGTTGATATGTATAAGTTTAAACCTATAAATTCTCTAGATACAATGGCTATACCTTTAATCAATGAATGTAATGGTTACACTATAATACTTATGATTGATTTTGAAAATAAAGACGAATTATATACAATTCATATTTATCATTTAAAAAATAACCTATCTTTTGAAATTAAAAAAGATAATAACTCAATTCGTAGAGCTATAAGTGACATAAAAGATAGTTTTATATCGATTGCATTTATAAATCCTAGTTCTATATCTTTATTTGACTATGTTATACCGCGTGATTTAATCGTGATGTAATCGTGATGTAATCGTGATGTAATCGTGATGTAATCGTGATGTAATCGTGATGCAATCGTGATGTAATCGTAATGTAATGATGTAATTAAGGACAATGTTTAGCCATATAATCGTATTTTTGGTTATAGAATTGGGAATTATATCCATATATCTGTTCTTTATCGGTATTCGATATGGCATTATCATTTTTAATGTTGTTCATTTGTTTTTCTATGAGATCCGTGGCCATTAATAAGAATTTTCCGATTTTATTATTACTTAAATTTGTCGTTGACTTAACAATAGCAATCGCAGCAGTGTTTGTAGGATCAGCGCCATATGTATTTAAATCTGCGATTCTATCATTTATAAAAGTATCAGAACATACTTTCATACGAATTTGTGTATCCTGGCACATAACGATTGAATATATATCAAATAATTGCATATATTTCTTCTGTAAATTATATCCACTAATGAGTGAAAATATTTTCTTAATCTCATTTGATGATTCACAACATGGTGGAAAATATGTTGCTGGAAAGCCACGATTTTTCTCTGTCCATGCAATTTGTGAAACTACAGGATTTGATTGATCTGTTGTTGAGCTAGGTTGTTGACTAGGAGTCGAACTATTATCTTTGCGAAGTACAACAACTAAAATCAATATTATAAATCCAACGATTATAGATAATATAATAAATCCTAGAAATACATATGTTAAAACTTCCATAGTACTCATTTATTTTATATAAATAATAAAAAAATAAAACCAAATTACTAAAAACTACTAGGAACATATGGAGCATTCTGAATAGATGGCTTGCTCATGACATCAGCCGCCCACGTCTGAAAGGATGCCTTCATAGAATCCCATGCCACAGCAGCAACTTGATCATCCGTCTGGCCACTAACAGACGTTAGAAGAACCTGTGTGTCTCTATAAATAGATTTATTATTATTCTTATTAGTAACACTGAAACCTACAACATAAGCAGTAGGTTGATCAGCTGGATAAAGCTCAAAACGAGCTATTTTTGTATTAAAATTACTATTGAAAGTTTCAATATCAATATTGGAGTTAGTTGCAGGAGGATCTGAAACAGAATCAGACATCTTATGAATATATATAATTTATATTATACTCTTATATAGTTTTCTGTTTTTTTTTCTATTATATATATAAAGAAATGAGTTATAGTCGGTTACCTTATGACAATGACACTTATGTAACAACTCTAAATCAAAGTATTGGTCCTGGAAGTTATATGATTGAAACACCTCGTGTAGATTGTAACGATTGTTCATATTATGCACCTGGTGTTAATCTTAATAAATTTAATGATGGTATGTGTGAAAAAGAATTAATTGACGTAGATAGTGAACTTCTAGGAATATCACGCAAAGATTCTAGATGTCCTGCTAAAAAATATTTACCTGGTGAAGAGCCCTTTTGTAATAATAAAAAATCAACTAAAGATTGCACTTTTTTATCTCCTGAACCTACTCTTATCTCAAATCCCAAAGCTACAAATAAAGAAACAACCGTTAACAGATGGCAATGGTTATGTAAAAATCCACAGGAAAAAGCACTCATGCCATTTGACTGGAATATTAATAATCGACTTATTGTTAAAACTGTACACAGACCTTGTATCCCTCATCCACTTGATCAATCTTTAGCTATGCCACCATCTTGTAATAAATTCATTAAATATGATTGGTCATCTAAATATGATCAAGCGGCTAATATGATTCCAGGAAACGCGCTTGGATATTGTCAGAACATACCAAAATTATAAATTTTAAGCAGTATACTTCATTAGTTTATCAAAATGATTAAATATATAAGATGAGTAATCGATTGGCCAATCTAAACATATATTAGTAAATTGTATTTTTCTTAAAGTTAATTCCTCATAATCATAACTTGACATAATTTCTATCATTCTAAAGAAAAGCTTTATACTAAATATAGAATATGAATCTGAATCTGAATCTGGTTTAAATAAATAAGTCATTAAATTAATAATATAGCTAAAACTATCTTGATTTTTTACAAATGTATCCAATGCTTTATTTATATCAGTATCTTTATGAGTTGGATAATTTATCTTAAAATTATAAGAACCTCGTGGCTTATATATTTTAAACTTATCAAATGGAATAATATTATCGGATTTTCTTATATAAACAGTATGATCGCCATCTGATGATTCACAATAAGTATATTTTTGATCAACATTTTGAGCGGATGGAGTGTCGGTAGGCGTGCCGGTAGGCGTGCCGGTAGGCGTATAGTTTGTTAAATCTAATAAATCAAGAATTGTCATATTATATATAATTTTTATATATATTTAATCAAATTTTCAAAAATTTGATTATATGTATCTTAATAAAATTCGAAAATATGATCACAACTAGTAAAGATGGTCCTTATAGATGGATTACTCCTTATTTATATATAAGTAAAGAGTATACTATTCAGAAGCGGAATGCTTTTGAATATATCTCGAAAGCGTATCCTAAATATACTGAAGATGATATTCGTTTAGTTCAAATATCTCTACCAACATATGAAATTTTAACAACCATTGCAATATATAAAGATATGGATTGGGATGATTTTAAGACTCAACTTAAAATTTTGATCAAGCGAAATCAGGATAAATTTCCATATAAAGCCAATGACATACAGAATTTTGGTATTACATATAGTCCACATGCGAAAGCTCCATCAATCAATGATAATAAATATGAATTATATACAATCATACCTGACAATTGTATAGTTTATTTAAATCAAATGAAAATAAATGATGAATGGATATTTCTGATTTGAAAATTTTTTATGTTTTTATATATAAAATGTCTGGCGATAAAAATGTTGCACGCACTTTCAAAATCGTTGAAAGCGAGAATGGATACGTTGGTGGATCTTATAAAACTAATAAAACAGGAATGCCCCTCTCAGCTGCAAGCCGCGCTGCTAGTGTCTTATTTAGATTTGCTCGCAATGAGAAATCAAACCCTGCTTTGAAGAAATTTGAATCTTCTAAAGATATCCTTAAGTTCACAATCCGTGAAACTACTCGTGGATCTGATAAAAACGAATACCAATATGAGGCTAAGATTAAGATGCTTCATGGAGATGATGTTAAGGTTATTAAACGTGGAAAGATTGAATATACTGTTGATAAGAAGATTGTAACTCGTGCTGCAACTTATACTCCTTTCCGAGGTGGTAATGAAGTCTAAATTTTGAGATGGCACTTATTTTTTATTTTTTTTTCTTCATATATATAAACATATAATGTCACTTGAACATATCGAATTCTTTTTTGACTTTCAAATTAACTTGAAAATGTATCATTGGAGTACATGTTCATATGCTAGGCATAAAGCAAGTGATGAATTAGGAGAAAAATTATTAGAAAATATAGATCGATTTGTTGAATTATATATAGGACGTTATCAAAGACCTAAAATGACGAAAAAACACAATATATCATATACTATAATTTCAGATAAAGATATGGTTGGTTATTTAAAAGGGAAGCGAGATTATTTAGAGAAGTTGCAGCTTACAGAGGATTTAGCGAATGTTAGAGATGAGCTTGTAGAAAATATTAATCAAACGCTTTATTTATTTACGTTAGAGTAAATATTTCTATTATTTTTTGTTCATACATATAAATAATATGTTGGAAGTCTATGTTATAATTTCACTTGCCGCTGCAGGCTATTTATTTAATTCAATGGGTAATTCTGTAAAACAGAATAAAAAAGAGGTAAATCGTTTTGAAATGCCATCTATGACTAATATTTACGACTCACAATATTCTAAAAAAGCAGATGATACAGAGAGAATGATAGCAGAACGTGCATATAAACAAGCATTAAAACCTAAGAAAACGAATCGTATTATGTCATTAAATGGTGAATTGATTGATGAGGATAATTTTAAACATAATAATATGGAGCCATATTTTGGTGGCCATATTCGTCAGAATATGGATGCAGATAGAAATCGAGCTATTTTAGAGAATTATACAGGTGTCTCGGATATTCCTAAGCAAAAATGTGAAGTTAAATCATTTAGCGATCAAAAGAAAGATATGACTAATGTTTATGGTGCACCAGATATGAGTGATTATTATAAAGATCGTATTGAAGCACCTAAGTTACGTAATAATGAGGTACCAATTGAACAGATTAGAGTAGGGCCTGGATTAAATTTAGGATATACTGCGGCTCCTAAAGGTGGATTTCAACAATTTGAGGATGGTGAGATTGCACGTGCTGGTGAGAAATGTGTGAATGAGCTTCGTGTTAAAAATAATCCTAAGGAGACATATGCTGCTAGAACTTTAGATGGTATTAAAGCTAAGCTTCCGGGAGATGTTGGTAAAGTTAGTAAAAATCAGGTTGAACGTTTCTATGAGCAAACTCCAGATATGTATTTAAAGACAACTGCTGCTACATTAAAGGCTACAAATATTCCTGATTTTGATGTTAAAGCTACCAATCGTCTAGATACGACTAAAGAATACATAGGTAGTGCTAAAACTGTAGATAGGAGACAGGTTGATCCAGATGTTAAAGATACGACAAGGCAACAGTTAGAGAGTGGAGGTATTCGAAATGCTGTATTAAGTATACTAGGTTTGGGTAATAAAGACGATTATGGTAAATCTAATGTTATTGTTTATAATAATGAGCGTGATCTAACAAGTACTCGTACATATCAGGGAAATGTAACATCATTGATTAAAGCAATTATAGCACCGATTGAAGATATGATTAAGGTAACTAAAAAACAGGAATATGTTGATAATCCACGTCATTTTGGACAGATCTCTGCTCAGATGCCTGAAAAGACGACATTAGCTCCTTCAGACAATATGAGAACAACAATTAAGGAAACAAATATACATGAAAGCATTAATGGTAACTTAAAAGGACCAGGTAAAATTACGATATGGGATCCTACTGATACAGCGCGTACTACTATTGCAGAAACACTTATCCATGATGAAACAGGTAGAGGTACTTTGACAGGACCTAAAGAATTATATGTATATGATCCGGATGAAATTGCTAAAACAACGATTCGTGAAACATTAAAGGAAGTGGATTATACTGCGAATATGGGTGGTTCTAATAAGAAAACACAGATTTATAATGAAGATGATGCCAGAACTACTATGAAGGAAACAACGATTGATACAAATTATGAAGGTCATCCTAGTACTTTAGCTAAGGGCGATGCGTATGATTTTATTGATGTAGATGCTCGTACAACTCAGAAACAATTTATAAGTGATAATGATTATTATGGTAGTGTTGGACATGATATGGGAGAAGGTTATATTACGAATGAATATGAAGCTAAAACGACACAGAAGCAATTTATTAGTGATCGGGATCATTATGGTGTTGCTAAAGGAAAAGACACCAAACAGATGAGTTATGAAGAGTATGAAAACGCACATATAGATGAAAGAAAAGAGACCACACTTTTCGATAGAGAGCCTACTACCCAGGGAAGCAAAGAGTTTAATGATTATGTGAATTTATTTGTGAAGAAAGAAGAGTGTAAAACAGAGCGTGAATTTTCAAATATAGATAAAGTATACGGTGATATTCCAAGTTTAACAGATCGAACAATTACTAAAACTAGATTATCTGTGGATTTGAATATCAATGATCGTTTAGATCCTGATTTATTAAAGGCATATCGTGATAATCCATATACCCAGAGGTTGGATAGCGTGGCTTAGCGGAAGCACTTCACTGACTGCTAACACTTAATGGACTACTGTCAATTTATTTTTATGAGTAATAATTTTAAATGGCCCCCAAACCGGTCATTTAAAATATTCTATTATATAAAATGGAGTTGAGTGATTTTCTTAAAAAATATTCTACTATATCAAATGATTTTATTGATGAATTTATGAGCATATATAATCCGAATACATCACAAACTGATTTAACAATTAATATTGATATCGTATCAAAATGGTTAGAAATATCAAAAAAAAATTATTAGAAACACTTAAACATAGTTATAAAAAAAATATTGATTATATCATTCAGAAAGATAATAGTCCTAAATCAACTAAATATGGAAATAATAGAAAAATGTGTCTGTTAACACCTGATGCATTTAAACGAGTATGTATGAGATCTAAAAGCCATAAATCAGAAGATGTTCGTACTTATTATATACAACTTGAAAGTTTAGTATTAAAATATAGTTAACAAATGGTTGATGGTATGCAATTAGAAATAGATCGTTTAGAAAAAGCATTAAAGCCAAAAACTAAAGTTGATAAAGTTGGGTATATTTATGTCATAAAAGCATCTGAACATAAAGATTCTGTCTATAAAATTGGTAGAACAAAAGATTTAACAAGTCGAATTTCGACATATCAAACTGGTCACTTGGAAGAAGTTGAAGTAGTTATGCAATATAGAACAGATTCTGTTCAAAAAGTCGAGCAATGCATTAAACTAATGCTTAAAAAATATCAATTGCGAAAATATAAAGAAATATATCAAGTAAATATTGATATAATAAAAAAAATAATATCAGGTTGCGATAATCTAAGCAGCATTACTAAAGAAGTATTTACTTTACGTAAACCTACTACAATGACTGGTGGATATTATGTTTATTTACAGGCAGAAAGCGAAGCCCATAGCATAGCTCAGCACCTTTCCTGATAGATAAGCACTTAAGGGATTTCTAGCACTTAAGGGATTTCTAGCACTTAAGGGATTTCTAGCACTTAAGGGATTTCTAGCACTTAAGGGATTTCTAGCACTTAAGGGATTTCTAGCACTTAAGGGATTTCTAAGGTGAGGAAAACCTGGGTTTTCCTCTAGGAAAGGTGCTGAGCTATGATATGGCTTCGCTGACTGCCTAATGCAAACCTTGTTTTTCTTCCGGTATATACATCGATGTAAATATATGAATATTATTTTTAAAGAATATATATAAATATTCAACCAGCAATAATGCTACTATAAATGTTACTAGTAATATGGATGATTTTGTAATTTCATCTAATTTATTAAATATAGGTATAGAATGATAAATAATCGCAATAAGTATCGGAACACTTACCATAATTATACCACCTATTAAACCTAATAGTAAATAATATTTACGATTATCCATATTCTTTGAAATAGGTATATTCGTATATAATACTAAATAGTAGAATATTATTAAGAATATTCCTAGAAATATCAATAATAGAAAGCCAAATAATTCTTTATGTATAAAAATATTTGGAATTGTTTCAAATATAATTAAAGCACTTATAATACTATATATACCTACAATTATTAAAACATATTCATACATTTTACCAGCTAATGTTTTGTCTGATTCTTTCGGAAAAAAATTGCGAACAATTGGAATTGATTGTATATATTTATCTGGTAGAAAAAACAATGTTAATGCAACTGTAATTTTAATAATTCCATATAATAATTCAAATATGCCTAGATATATTAAATACATTGTTTTATTTAATTTATTTAGAAGATTATAATTTTAAAGTGCGTTATAGATTATTTATTTAATTGTGTAAATAAGACTAAAATGAAACTTCTATTATTAAAATTACAACAAAAAACTTCTAAACTCTACTTACAAACTTTTCTGGATATATATCAGAATGTTAAAAGCAATAATATAAAACATAAATTATTACTTAAAGAATTTCAACAAGAACTTCGACAAATCGCTTCTTGGAATACTGATATAATAAGAAATACACATCTATTATTTGTAGATCATTGTAATGGATTCGATAATCTAGTTACATCTATATTTAAAATACATTTAACTATTTATAATATTAATACAAATACAAATACACCAGATGCTAGCAAATATATACATGAAACATTTTTAAATATTGCTAGACAATTGTGGAAAGATCCAACACTAATATATGATAAAGTCGATAAAATTACTTATCAACGTAATCTAAATATAATCGAAGATATCATAAATAAACACATTAAAAATACATTTTTACAAATGTTACCCTTACAAGAATATGATGAAAAACTTAATTTAAAAGATGATTCGATTAATAAACCTGTTGCTGCTGCTGCTGAAGATGATGGCGAAGAAGAAGGCGAAGAAGAAGGCGAAGAAGAAGGCGAAGAAGAAGGCGAAGAAGAAGGCGAAGAAGGAGATGATGAAGAAGATGATGAAGAAGAAGAATGCGAAGATGAAGATGAAGGCGAAGAAGGAGATGATGAAGAAGATGATGAAGATGAAGAAGATGATGAAGAATGCGAAGAAGAAGATGAAGAAGATGATGAAGATGAAGAAGATGATGAAGGCGAAGATGATGAAGAAGATGATGAAGAAGAAGAATGCGAAGATGAAGAATGCGAAGATGAAGAATGCGAAGAAGAAGATGATGAAGATGAAGAAGATGATGAAGGCGAAGATGAAGAAGATGATGAAGGCGAAGATGAAGAAGATGAAGAAGGCGAAGAAGGCGAAGATGAAATATCTACTAAAGTAGTATCTCCATGTGAACCCAATGAATTTATTGTAACAAAAGATACCGCAGCTTCCGCAGCTTCCATTCAACCTAGTGAATTTATTGTAACAAAAGATACCGCAGCTACCGCAGCTTCCGCAGCGACTACACAAGATCCGAATCTAAAAGTTGTTAATTTCGAAGATAATAAACGTATTACTTTATCTGAGAGAAAACGTTTAGTAAAAGATAAAATAAAATATAGAGGTTATGTTGATATAGACACACCTACGACTTCGTTCTTTTAGGATATTATTTTATAATTTATTATTATAAACAAACATGAATAATATAATTATTTCACTTATTATAGCTACAGTTTCCACTTTTATATTAGTTATTACTGAAATGAAAAAAGAAAATCGCATCAGTGTAGGAATTCGTACATTTATTTCCGTATTCATAGTGTCTTTTGTCGCTCTAACTTATTTAATTACTGAAAAAATATGCCATGATATTGAAATAGGTGAACCAAATTTCTAAGCTTTGGTTTTTAATTTTTTAAGCATAAAATATATTTTGTCTTTTTTTTCTTCGATTGTATATCCACGTTTTTCATAATATTCAATTAAATGTGATTCACACCATAATCTACTATCATTAAAACTTAATAATTCTGTATAATCTTCAGCTAAACGCAATAATACACTTGCATAACCACTTTTTCGCTTATCCGGCACTACATATAAATTTCCAATATATGGATAAAATTGTTTACGATCTATAGATACACATCCAATAAACTGATTACCTGAATACATCACATAAAATACACTACCACCGGATGTCCAATTTCTCATAATATGATCATGATCATATTTCCACTCTTTTTCCATATGTTTAATAACTTGCTCCTTTATAGAATTAGATGTTTCTATATAAGGAACTATATCATATTCATCTGTATTTACTCGAATTGGACATACCATACCTGCATCTGCAAAGAATTGACAAAATGTCTCTTTATATGTAGATTTTCTTGATGCTATAGCCGCGCTTATAAAAATAATAATAATTGATATTGTCATGAGTAAGAATAGTATTTTTTTCATTTTTATAATTTATATAGATTATAATAATTTATGAATTGCTTTCTTAAGAATCATCGTATTATCATGTAAAATCATTAAATCTGCTTTTTTATCCATATCTTGAATCTTATCTATTTTTACTTTGATGCATTCTAAAAGATGATCTACACTTTCCTTATATGCTGCAACTTTATGACCTGAAAGATTATGTTTTTGTTGTGTGAGATACATCCATCCAAGTTTCTCATACATAGCTTTTGACCATTTAAATAATGCGTGGTAAGTTACTTCAGTACTGGCAGACTTGTTGGAAGACTTGTTGGAAGACTTTGCGGAACTCATTGCGGAATTCATTTTCATATATATTATATATAAATAAAAAAAATTTGAGTATGTTTTAAGATTAAATCTAAATCTAAATCTAAAATGGCAAATTTAATTCACACCTATTCTCAAATATTTAAACTTCGTATAGATGAATCTTTTAAAGATATGATTTATACAATTAAAGTAGGAAATTTCAAAATTGAATATGAAGCTGACTCATCGATCACAAATATAAAAGAAATCAAGCTAAACGCACAACAGTTATTTATTGACAAATATAAAGATATAATGGAAAAAGATATTCATAATTTTCGAGCAGGTGTTGATTATATAAAATATTCTAAAGAACATATTCTAACAGATTGTAAGATTCATTATAATAATGATGAATTTTTTGAAACTCATAAAGATTGTACTCTTATTGCATTTGATAGTGAAGGCAATAAACCAGTTAGTCTTGCACAAATATGCGTAGATCTAAATAATGTCTATCTATTTGACTTACCTCAATATTATGATCAAATTAAAGAGATATTAATCAATCCAAATATTAAAAAAATTATATGTGACGTATATGCAGAACAACGAGTATTTAATATATTTATTAAAAATGTATATGATATTCAAGGAAATGATCGTAAAAGTTTAGTCACATGTATTCATGAAGTATTTAATATAAAGTTAAAAAAAACTAAAAGTGTCCATATTACAGGATGGAAAACGCCATTATCTCAAAAACATATTGATTATGCTGTTGCAGATGTTTTATGGATGTATAAATTATATAAAATATATGAACAAAAATAAAATGATAATTATTCTAAATCAACTGTTTAATAATATCTACTGGAAAATTCTTGTCGTTTTAATTTTAACTTTATTAATCACTTTCGTAAATGATATCGATGTTCTTAAAGATGGATTTATTGTTTATATAATTCTAGCTGTATTAATGTTACTTATTTATACAAAAGAAGATATGGGTTTTTGTGTGTTAGTTGCTGCATTATTTATACTTTCATATAATAATGTAGTTCATAAAACAATATCTGACAACAATAACAACCAAAAAATTGAATATCATACTTCATAATTGTATTTTTTTAATATAAAATTTGAACTTGATTTGAACATGGTATATCGCATTTTTCCATTTCAAAATCATGTGAATATAAAGATCAAAATAGCCACATTAAATTGTAAAAATCTATCAACTACATCAGACCCAGAAAAATTTCAATGGATTATACAACAAATACGTGATTCTGATGCAGACATTATCAGTTTACAAGAGATAAATAAAGTTGAAGCACTTGCTACTATTATTAATGGTCTTGGTAGTAATTTATATGCAGAATGTCATCATGAATTACCATTAGATAATTCGCGTATACATGAATATATTGGATTTATATATAAAACTAATCAAATTAAATCATGCGGATGTGTTACATTTACACAAGAAGATAAGAAAAAATATATTGGTAGTGTTAATAAATTAATGATACGTTCACCAGTATATGCTAAATTTATTATTGGTTGCGAAATTCCTATAATAATTTTAGCATATCATTGCAATCAGAAACATCCAATGTATGATTGTATACAAATTAAAAAGAATTTAATGGCGATTCAATATACAAATCCTTTTGTCAAAATATGTTTTATATTAGGTGATTTTAATACTCACTGTGAAGATCTATTATCTTTTCGAAAATTATATAAACGTGGGTGGAAATCCATATTCACTTCTAAAAATATATATACAAATACCAAAAATAATACTCAATATGATCATATTTGGTATGACTCTAAAAATACGAAATTAATTGAAGAGCCAACTGTATTAAGACAGCCTGCTGTGGATGCTGTGGCACATTCTGATCATTGTCTAGTTGCAGGGATTTTTCAAATAAATGCAGCTGCAAATGTAAGTAGTAAGCCGGAAACGCAGATAGTGGATCCAGATATGAATACCATTATCAATAAAAAATATAAAAAGAGAAATATAATCTGTGGATGTTAAACTGTGGGTGCTTAGCGTCACCTAGTGTAGCGATTAGTTTTTGAAATCATATTTTTTTATAAATTCATCAATCTGAATGAGTTTTATCTTTAATTCCTTAGCTTTGTTAATTTTACTAGAGTCCTCATTGATATCCTTACAGATTACCAATGTTGTATTTTTACTAATACTTCCTACAACTTCACCACCATGCGCAGTAATATATTTTTCGAGTTCTTTATTGCGAACACCTGTAAATACGATTTTCTCACCTACAAATGATGGGCCTGACGGGCCAGCTGCGAGAGCTGCTGGGCCTGCGAGAGCTGCGAGAGCTGCGAGAGCTGCAGCAGAAGTGCCTTGTGTAGTTAACATACAATCTAATTCATTATCGTCAATAAATTTAAAGAAAGCTGGGAGGTTTTCAACAAATAAATCAGCTGTAGTCTTCTCAATACCCTTTAAATTAATTAACTCTGTAATTGTAGGAACATATCGATTATTTAATATCGCTGGGAATTCTTTCAAAATTAAATCTAATTTTTTACTACCTAAACCACGTCCCATAACATTGGATGCATCCATAATAGTTAAACAATCCAATGTCTTTAGACGTTCGTGTAAAGCTTCATGTATTTTAATCGCCAATTTATCCTTAAATCCATCAATCGTTAATAGATCAGATACAGATGCATCAAATACCTTTTTGGCTGTATTAAATCCTGCATCAAACATCTTTTTCATATTACCAGGGCCTAAGCCAACAATATCAATCTTTTTAAAGAAATTCTCAAAATTCTTAAAGCGAAGTTCCTCATTATCCTTTTTATTTTCATTGGTGATCATTATATCAACTCCAGTTTTAGACCATATATAATCCATCGTAGGCATTTGTGGCTCACCTGTTTCAGATACACTTAGAATTTCCTGAATATATGGTATAACATCACCAGATCTAATAATAACTAACTTTGATCCTGGACCAATTTTATTATCCTTGATAAATTTACCATTAAAACCATGAGCTCGTCTGATAGTAACTCCATTCAAATTAATAGGGGCAAAATTGATAACTGGTACTAATAATCCATCTTTGCTTAAATTCCATTCTACATTTGCAACAATAACTTCAGCTTTAGCCATTGTATGAAGAGATTTAAAAGCAAATCCATAAGGAGGATTTTCTTTATTCACACGTCGATGTAATTTATTATGCATGACGACAATACCATCAATTTCATAAGGACTATTCTGACGACGATCTGTTAAAATATCAGATAGCTTTTCATTGGTTAATTGAGATTCAGTTAAAACCTTATACTCTACTACTTTAAATCCTAATTTTTTCATATATTTCATTTGCTCTTCTGGTGACATTTTAGGCTCAATTAATTCATAAGCAACAAATTCAGTTGTACGTGCAACTTCCATATCTGGGATCTTGGCATTTAATACACCAGCTACCATATTTCTACCGTTGGCACCTTTATGTTTTATTTTTTCAAATGATTCACGACTAATAATACATTCACCGCGAACTGCTAATTCTGTCTTAGTTTCTTTTTTAAAATCAGGAATATTTTGAATAAGAGGTAATATATTGCTGATATTTTGTCCAATTGTACCATCTCCACGTGAATAAAGTTGAGGCTGTGAATTCTGTCCATTTTTAATATAAAATAATGCACTATTGCCATCTAACTTATCACTTACGATATAACTATCTTTATACTCTTTCTTGAATTTCTCAAGAACCTTTTCCTCTCCCTTAATTTTATCAAGACTACCCATATAATATGGTAGTTCTTCTTTGCGATTATCTACATCAACAATAGCAGCACCTACGGTTTTTAAAATAGGATGATTGGGATTCTTTTCTTCAAGATATTCCTTAATCATATCAAATAAATTATCAGAAAATATAGGTTTTTTTTCATTATAATAAGAATGATTTGCTTTTTGTAGAATAGTTGCAATATCATCTTCGCTGAGATCTTTCAAAAATTCAAGTGGATTTGCCTGTAATTTCTTAATATTTGCTTTAGTTAAAGTGATTTTTCCTGTCATATTTGCAAATTTATAATTATATAAGAGAAATATAAATTAAGTATTTAATCAAAAAATGTTTTTATGGTTAATTCTAGAAAAGGTAATCAATTTTTTTCTATATAATCGTAAATGCATTCGTAATTTTTTTGAATCTATAAAACTATCAACATTAAATAATAAAATAACTTATTACGCTATCTATAATACAAGTCTTGGTACATATAATCAAATACATAATTATAATACGCTATTTTATATTTTATATTATATACTGTTTCCGAAAACTCAATATACTGGGATGACATTGAATGATTATGAAATTGTTACCCAATTCCCAGATTTAATCATTATTATTTCTTATATAAAGGATCGAATAGAATATCATAAAATTTATAATAATTACGGAGATGCTGTAACTAGTGAGAAAACAGATGAAGCGAATTCTGCCAACATAGTATATGCATATTCATATTCTTGTGGCGGTGAAGAGAATGATTTGACTAATTTATTTGTTAAATATAAATCTAGTATTTTCAAAAATATTATTCATTTAAATGCGCAACATATATATAATATATTAACAGGTCAAAGTCATAAATATATTTCAAGGCCAAATATATATAGTATTAAATATATGTTGGATATTGATTGTGAAGAAAAAATAATCATATAAGGAAATTTCTTTTTATTATAATAATAAATATGTCTTCATCTTCTATAGAAGAGGACATATTTATTAATGATGTGTGGAATTTGTATTTCCATGATCCGTATGATATAAATTGGAATAATGAGAGCTATGTAAGATTATCTACTATTGCAAGTGTAGATGATTTCTGGAAAAATCATTTATTACTAAAAACAAATATACAAAAAGGTATGTTTTTTATAATGAGAGATGGTATATTTCCATCATGGGATGCTTCTCCTAATATAAATGGAGGATGTTTAAGCATTAAAATTTTAAAAGAAAATTTAGCTGATTTCTGGGAAGACTTGGTCATTAAAATGTTAGGTGAAACAATGGTAAAGGATAGTCATAGATCTGCATGGAGTTCTGTAAATGGATTATCCACAAGCCCTAAAAAACATTTTTGCATCATTAAAATATGGTTAAAGGATAAAATATTAAATGATAAAGATTATTTTAATATATCCTCCAAATATCATGGTGATATCATTTTTAAATCAAATATAGAAAATATCACAAATGAAAATATATCACGCGATCGTAATAAGCCAGCTTAGCGCAGCGAGTGAACGCTAGTCAGAACAAGCAATTGGAGATAAAGCTAACTTACATTCGCCCAATGATGCAACTAAATAACGTACTACAATAGGATAATCATTTTTCAAGAGTAGTTCAACTGTGCTACATAGATTACTACATTTACTGAATAACACCAGATATTTCAGACTGAAAAGTCCTTGAACTATATCGTTTGTATTTTTTTTATAGTTAATGGTATTTACACCATTTTCATTGTCAATAATAATTGTCTCTTGACTACAAAAATCACCTTTGCAGCTTAAAATAAGTTGATTACCTATATTCTTTATTTCAACAGTATCTGCAATATTATGCATATCTCTGCACCATTTCTGAAAGTCTACACTAGGTAGATTTATAACTGTATTGAATTCTGCATTATCAATATGAATCTGCTCACTGTCTAAGTCTAGCAAATTCAATTTATATGTTGTCTTACTATTTTTCTCTCCATTCTCAATCTTAATACCTAGATGATTTAAATCAGTTGATTCAATAAATAAAGTTAATGTATCATTACTATTAATTGTTCGAATTAATTTATAAAGATTAATAAAATTAACTCCTACTGATAATTTACCATCACAATGATAGTATTCAAATTTATCTGCCAATAACTTACAATGTGCTAAGACACAATGACTCGTATCCATACTTACAATCTTTAACCCAGTTTCGTCAAAGTCAATACATGTATCTGTCAAGAGTTCTTTTAAACATTCAATTAGAATTTTGAATGCTTGGCTCTGAACAGTCTTCACTTCCAAAACATAATTACCGGAGTCCATTATTAAAATAAATAAACGCATATTTCTTTATATAGTTTTCTTTTTGGTTTTGCTTATTTTTGTGTCTTCATCTTTTCCATAACTTTCTGAAATTCGGTATCCTTCTCATCTAAAATCTTCCTATATTCATCAAACTTAGTGGGTTTTTTAAGAATAGGTTTTTTATAAGGAATATTCATAAGCTTTAATACAGTTGCTCCTATATCTGAATCACATTCAAAAAATGTTTTCTCTATTAGCAATGTATCTTCTATATTTGTCTGATTTGATATAATCGATTTTGTCTCAGCATCCATATTGAAAGTCTATAAGATATGTTTAGTTAAAATATATCTTATTTTTAACGAAAAAAAAATACATCACGATTACATCACGATTACATCACGATTACATCACTTTCAGATTCATCGAATTTTCGAGTGAATTTTTATTATTAATCAGAGGTTTATTACGCTTAATTACCATCTGTTCTTTAATCTTATTTATACGTTCATGGTCCAAAGGAATATATTTATAATCATTATTTAATTCATATTCATTAATTTCTTCAATCTGCTGAGAAATACTAGACATCGGTGGAAAATTTATATTAATTATCTTATTTGTATTCGTATAATTTCTGAATTGATCAATTTCCATATATCCACCAAACATCTTTAATGCTAAACGATCAGGAGCAGGACGTATCTGCTTTTCAAATTTAAGACGTCTTGCCAGTAAATTAATTAAATTATAACGCTCCCACATCTCATCAATATTATTTGTTGCCTGGAAATTATGCGCAGATGCACATTCTAAACTACAAAAACAACCAAATACATAAAATATATCATGATGATATGTAATAGGTATACCATATGGTGCATTATCAAATCGATTGCAACACCAATAACAAGATATACTTGTATTACTTGGCCACTCCTTATTCTTATTCTTCTCTTCAAAATCTTTTAAAATATTTACGACTTTTAATTGATCACATACTTCTGGTTGTGGTATAGTTATATTATTCATATCTGATAAAGCCAATATATCTTTATAATCGTCATTGCATAAAGTATTTCCCAATTCACTATATATATTCATATTATTTTCATTGTCATTGTATGCACATGGATTTTGTATATTATTAGGATTTATATTGTCATATTGAACATTTAACCGAATAATTATATTCTCATCATCTGATAGAGATGAATTAATATTATTTGAAGAAGTTGTAGTTGTATCGTTTACATCATATGTGTTATATATTGTTTTAGGCTTACGCCCCCTCTTAATCGGTTCGTCTGATATGTTCGAAGATATAACTAAAGAATCATTTGACAAAACTAATGATGCACCTGCTGATGCACCTGCTGATTCATCATTTTTTGGTTTTCTTCCCCGCCTTTTTACTTCCTTTACCTCTGGATCTTTTAGCTGTTTCACTTTGTTCGGCTCCATTACTCATTTTAATGAGAGTTTTCCTTAAATACTTTTGCGATCCTCCAAAAGTACCACCAACTCTTTGAGGATACCCTACAGGATACCCTACAGGATACCCTACAACCGGTTGCTGCTGTTGCTGTTGCTGTTGCTGTGGAATTTGAGATCTTAATTTAAGAGCATCTTCTGCTAATACAGAAACTTCATTGGTACTTTGAGGAATAATATTTAATTTAGCAGCTTCACTGCTCATATTATAAGTTTCAAATAACTTCTTAACTTTACTGGCTTGATCATTAAATTTAGTAGTAAACTTATCCATTTCTTTGCGCGTTAATAGTTCTAAATTTTGGAAACTTTGTGCATTTAACTGCTCTAACTGTACATCTGAATTTGATAAAACATTTTTAATACTCTGGAAAAAATCAGCATACTGATTCAATAATGAACTGATATCAATCATCACCTTATAATTATGTATGTAATTCGCGGCTAATTTATTCGCCAATTCTCTATCCTTAGATGCTTTCTTTATATGTGCATCAATTTTCTGACTTCTTTCTTTATACTTATCCGCAATCGATTTTAATTCTACTGCCGCTACTTTATTGTCATCCGGTAACTTGACACCAAAAGATGAAGAAGAATCTAAAGTCTTAGATGAATTATCTTTGTTAGCTCCCCAGTTACCAAACATTTAATATATAGAAAGAAAAATAATAATTTATGGATCTAGGATATGACTGTCTATAAACTATAAACTACAGAAGCCATACCTGACATTACTTTTAATATATTATAATTTAATACATAAAATACAACATCATATTTATAATTTGCATTTGTCGGAACAAATGCATTTAATACAAATTGAATCTTATTTATTCTAGACATATTAACACTGCCACTTGGCTGATATTCATCCGGATATAATGCAAAACTATAACAATATAATCCAGGCTTTCCTATACCTGTATGATGCTGATAAGGTTGTACCCAATTAAAATATTCAGAATCTTTATCATTCATACGATCTACTCCATTAAACATTATTTTTGCTGTTTTCATAATATTATTCCCACTCGTTTCTGTAAATAAAAACCAATTATTATTAATATCTATATCATTGCGTCTTAAAAACCATATGATCTCTTTTACTGGATTCTGTAATACTAAATTAATTATATTATTTTCCTCTAAATCAATTTTTTCAATACGTGTGACTTGCTCAATTAAATATTCTAATGGCTTATATGCAAAATATTTTCTCTCTAAATTATCCAAATATATATAATTAATATCTAAATATGCTTTTGTATCTAATACAGTATCCGATATAGCATATTTTCCTCTTGTATTTGAAACAAAATTAATTAATTTATGTTCATTTCTTAAAATATCAGGTGCATAAAAATCATATACATTGTTTTTACCATAATAAAGTTTATATAATTCTACAATTGGCCTGATTTCAATAACTACTTCTACTTCAGAATATTGTAAACTTACTAATGGTAATGCTGTCCCTACATCTTTATTAAACCAAAATTGCAAAGGTATATAAATTTTACGTGAAGGTATACTTGGTGCAAAATCTGATAGATTTCCTGTATCTTGTCCAATTGGATAACTTCCACCAACACGATAACGCATTGGTATTCTAGATAGATTAGAATAATCTAACTGAAATTGTTCAGGATTACTAATTATATCTACATTACCTGTCATATTATTATAGATTTCTCTGCGATCTCTTCCATGACTTAAATGATTATATGCATGCATAAATTCTCCAGTCTGTTTATCTATAATATTACCACCTATTGAAATATAACAATTATCAATAATAGCTTCTCCTATATTTTCAACCCATCTAAAACATAATACATTATCAGATACAATATCTGGTAATTCAATAACTAAATATATATGAGCTACTAAATCTGCATGACGTTGTATTTTAGTTCTAAATAAAGTTTTCTCATAAATATTTGCTTCTGTTCTATTTAAATTTACTTCAATACCTTCCATGGAAAAATTAGTATGAGTTCTATATACTTTCTTAAAAAAAGTAATAGAAGGATTAGACTTTAAATAAATATCTTGTTGTCCATAAAACAATAATTGAACTAAACCTGCACCCATTTATATTTATATATAAAATTAAAATATCTCTATATAGTTTTCGTTTTTGTTTTTGCTCTCTTGTGGTTTAATAATTATAAATATCAATCTTATTATATGCACTTAAATAACTCGGTTGATTATTTTTAAGATTATCTAATACGATAGAATGTGTAGGTGCTCCCTTTTCGAATACTTTAATAACATCATCTACATCTAATGCATAGTTATAATAATTAATATTACCAATCTTTAAGAAGTCTGTACCATTCTGTAAATCTGGAAACAAATATAAATCTCCCTCATTTTGTTTAAGTGTATTATTTCCAAATTCAGGTATATCAGTAGGAGTATATGTATAATATTGTACATCATTAATGTAAATAGTTAAACTAATACCATTCTCTGTATTATTTGTAGCAGCAATATTATCTTTGAATACAAAAGTAAATAAATACCAATTCTTTAATGCTAATAAACTTAATAGATTCTTAGATCCACTCGTTCTTTGACTATCTGCAGGTGTCACAGCAATATTCACATTTACAAATGGATTTTTAGTAGTATTCACCATTATATTCAAATCTCTATAAGAATTCCCAAATTTAATCATAGGACAAGCAATTACTGGTACGGATATATTTGTACTTAATAACCTATTTTCTGGATGACTGGTTGTTATAGGCGAATTTTCATAATATCCTACATTAAATTTACGGTTATCACCTTTATGTAAAACGACTAGATCTGTAAATAAAGCATCATTTGCATCTTCTATACGAATCCAATATTGATAAGTAAATTGTGCTCCACCGGATGTATTTACTGATTTTGGAATTTTACGAAATGAATTAGCAGTTGGTGTGACAGTATTATATGATTTATTATTTAAATAAGAAATAGAAGCAAATCCATCTATAATTTTAGTCATTTGTTTAGGTTTTACACTTGTATCAGATGATGCAACAATACTGTCAATATTTAACATTATAAGTGTAATTATATATAGTATAATTATAATAACAATTCCAAGAACAATTTGAATAGCAATTTGAATTGGAGGAATATCTGGAAAAAAATTAGTCATAATGTTTATTTAATGATAGATAAAAATATCTAAGCTTGAATGTTTTCGTTTAATTTATATAATGGGGATCTTACTCCATAATTAATACCCATACTTGATAAAAATTGTCCGCTTCCACCGTGTGCGAGTGGTCCACGATTATAAGTTGTTTTAACTTGATTTAGACTAATTGCATAGTTCATAAATTCAACATTGCTAAGATATCCATTTAGAGTTTGATTATTATTAATTGTATTTTTACCAATAAACATATCACCATCTGATTTATCTACAATTAGATTATACGGAATAGGTACACCTGATGAATCTAATTGAGACTTACGAAGTGCTTTTAATTCATCGGTTGTTTTAACTGAATAAATTTCACCATCCATAAAAAGTGTAATTATTTTATTATCTACTACACATACGATATTTACCCATCTCTGAACTGGAACATAATCTACTTCCATGATAATATATTTATTGAGATTACTAGTAGGAGATGTCGTATCTTTAAAGAAATTTCCAGTTACAACCGGTCGCAAATCACGGGTAGTTGCATCTAAAGCAGGTAATGATGAATCCTGAGTTTTAATCAGGAAATATAGTCTATTTTCTAAACCATCCATCATAACTAATGGATTAGCACCAGTAATACCTTCTTTAGCTCCTCTATAAAACAATAATTTATTATTATTCTGGGTCTGTGTAAATTCATCTACATATACCCAGAATGAATATGTATATTCTCTTCCAACAGCTGGTTTAGGAATATCTGCATTAGAGATTTGAATTGCACTAGATAATCCATCTAATTTAATAGGCTTTGTTACTATTGCCTTTCCTTTTAAATTTGCATTTTTTAATGCAAATGTAATATAAATAATTACAATAATAAATACTAATATAACTGCAATTATAAAAATCATTAGAGGACCTTTATTCGCCATTAAAGACATAAATCCATCTTTGGCTTTAGAAAACCAACCTTTAATAGTGCTACCGGTTTCTGATTTACCGACATTTTTACTAGTATTGGATGATGTATTTGATGATGCTGTAGATACTTCATTTGTAACTTTAGCATTCGAGCTCATAATGTTTTATATTATGAAAGAAAAATAATTAACTAATTAAAATATTTATGATAAGTCACTGAAATTTGTTTACAATCATCTTTTAATTCAATAATTGAATGATCAATCATATTGATTAAATCTAATGTTGGAATTTTAATTGAAACCATCTTCTTATTCATTATATTTCGATGCGATAACTTTGATAGAATTTGTGAAAATCCATATTTAAATTCTTTTCTAGATGCTTTCCTATTTAAATCACAAATAGATACATAAATACCTCCGATTTTAAGTATCTGAATAGCATTATAAAGTGTCCAATTTAAAGTATCTTGCATATGTTTTTCCAATATATTTCCCTTAATTAAATATTCATTGATTTTTAAATATGTTTTTAATGTTGCTGTTGCTTCCCTATTCTTATAAACTTCCTCCAATATATTTTCATATAATAAATAAGATATCATACTTGAATCATTATTTAAAATAGATGTGACACTATCCCATGATGGGTTCGCCATAAATGATTCAATAATTTCAAAATTATTATACTCTTTGAATTCTCGATCTGCCAACATTAACTTGGTTTCTTCTTTAGATTGACGTAAATTTAAAATAATATCTCTTATATTACCACGCTGTACCTTTACTAATTCTAGTAATTTTGCTTCATCTTCATCTTCTAGAATTGTAGAAAGGTAAATAAATGAATCTTTAATAGGTGGATATGTTAATTTAATAATTTCAATACTCTTTTTAAATTCAGCTGTTAATGTCTTCTCTTCTGATGGCTTTGATGTTATTACTAAAAATACATTATTCCGAATTAAATCAGGTATACATGAATCTATCATTTTCATAGTACTCCGCTCTGTAGCAAGCAATATTTCAATATTATCTAAAAACAATATTTTTTTAGGCTGATCTATTAAATAAGAATCAATACTTCGATGAACTATATAATGACTCGCTAACTTTAATGTTTCTTTAGTACTTACATCATATACTGTCATATTCAATTCCTTAAATGCTAGAGAACATATTAACGATTTACCACATCCGATAGGACCTACAAGAGCTAATACTTTAGGACAATAAGAAGATGATTTTAATATATCTATAAATTTTTTAATCGCCATCTTATTTCCTACAATATCTTGCGAATGCTTGGGTGTTATTTTCTCTAGTAATTCCATGCTGTCTGTTATTTTAAATTAATTTATCTTTATATGATTTTGATTTCAAATTTTTATTTCAAATTTCAAATTTTGATTTCAAATTTTGATGAGTTGTCGAGCTTAAAGCGCGCTTACTGTATGTATTGTTCACATCTTGACCTAGCATATGTCCATGGTGTGTCTGAATAACCTGTAAAACTTCCTAATACTGGATCCGTTGATAGAGGATTTTTCATAATAATACCACATTGATCAGTAGCATCCTTTAATTTATCAGATTGTTCAGTAGCATATAAAGGAAATTGTATATATTTGGCTGAAGATGATGTAACTGGCTGAAGAATTGAATCAAATTGGCTAATCGGATTTGATGGATAAATCAAAATTTTCTTCTGACTACCATCTGGATATATTACATTGAAACCATTTTTACAAAATACTTGATTACTATCATCAGTAATCTGCTCAAAATAATCAGGACATTTTTGAAATGATATCTTACTATAACGCTGTGTTTTAGCAGATGCAATACGTCTTTCATTCACAATAATCTGATAGATACATAATGCTATAATAGAAAATATACCAACTTCAACCATAACAATTAAATATGCATATTTCTTACCTATTTCAAAGAATAAGGCTAGCAATAATAGTAATGAAATAATACCGGATACAATAGTAAATATTAATGTATTGAAATATGATATTTTCGAATTCTCATTCGCCATTTCTTTTATAATGAGATTTTTCTTACAGTTTCTAGAATCGTTTTTGTTCTAAAAATTTAGTTCCTTTAGCACTTTGAAACTCCCCGCGAGCCATTGGTTGTGGAAGTTTATTAATATCATTGCAATATGTTGTATACATCTTAATCTCTTGTAAAATTCTAGGCACACAAAAATCTAATACAATCTGATTTAATCTACGGATTTCTGGTAGAACATCATGCATTGTATGAATCGTATATTGTAAATAAATAGATCTCATAATAACTTTTAATTCCGTCTCTGATTGTTTTCCAATCACATGTTTTTTACAAGATTTTAAATATACCTGGTATCTTATAGCCTCCTGTAAAGCATCTATATTTGTTTGACTGAAGAATATAGTACTTATAGGATTATTATTATGAATACCTTTAATCGCTTCTTCGTTAAAGTTGGTCTTTTTTTGTGCTGCACCTGACATTGGATATATTTCTATACGCTCATTATTAATTAATTTCACTCTTCCATTTGAAGAATCCATATTTAGTTTTATATATAAAAAGTTATTTTTCTTTCTATAAGTAAAATGCTAAATGAAAAAACAATTAAATCTAACTTAAAGAATTGGGGATTCAAAACAGCTGACCCTATGATTCCTAAACATGTGAATAATGCATTGATGAATATTGCTGAAAATGCTGCTAAAAATTGGTCTCGTAATTCTCGCCGACAAGACGGTGGTCGTATCGTTCTTCCTTCTGAATATTTCGGTGTTGATTCTGGAAGATATGAAGCTAGTGCATCGGATGGAAGCAATCTTAATGTCACCAATTCATGGATTCGTACTCCTTTAAGTGCTTCAGATCCTACAGGTGCAATTACTGGCGGCGCTTCTAAGAAGAGATTTGCATGCACTGTTAAGGCTGTGAAAGATGTATCTGAAAGAATATCTAGATTTGAATTTAAACAACAACATATTAAAGAAGTTAAAGAGAGATTTGAGGAACGAATGACTAAATTTATGAATTCAATCGATCGAAAAAATAAGACTAATGAAACTCATCTATCTGAAGAACTTTTTAATACAGTTAGAGATCAAAAACAATATAATGATTTATTCTGATCATAATTCTTTTTTGAGTTTTTCTATATTTATTGGAAATTCGTTCATTAATAGGTTTTTTGCATTTGCTGTTGCTTCTTTACGAATTTTATCATATGCTTCTCTATTATTATATGATTCTTTAATTTCTTTTTCTTTTTGTTTAATTTCTTTTTCTTTTTTAAAAAATTCTAAAACAAGAGCTTTTTCTTTTTTAACTGTAGCAGCTAATGTATGTGACCAAGCACTTATAATCTTATATATGGTTATATAAAATTTTCTTTTTAATATATCTAATATATCTTTTTCATTTATAATATTTAAATTTTTCATATATGGTCCTGTAAAATTATCATTTTTTATATTTATAAAATTATCAGGAGTAGTTTTAACATATGTTGAGGAATCTTTTGTTTTACTGGTATTTTTTATTGGGTTTGTGATAACATCTTCAAATTTTTTAATACCAATTAATATATCATATAAATTTTCCTCATTTTTAATATCATTTTGATTATAGGTTTGCTCTAGATTTTTTTCTTCTTTTATTAAAGCTTTTTGTATTTTGATAAAATTATCCGACTTAACTGAAGAATATAACCCCCATTTTTCTGGCCACTTTAAATCTACATAAATGAAACAATAATTAATTTCATCACCTCCTCCAATTTTTAAATTTGTAGCATTCTGTTCTTTAGCAGCATTCGGTTGTTTAGCAGCATTCGGTTCTTTAGCATTCTTTTCTTTAGTATTCGGTTCTTTAGCATTAGAATTTTGTTTAGTTTCATTCGATTGTTTTATAACTTTATTTTTAGCATCAAATACAATAGCAAGATCATCTTCTTCATGATTTTTTTTGTCATATTGTTCATAAATATCTATAGGTGTTTTATTATCTTTACTAGTTTTAGTATAAGCTACTTTAATATATTTATCAAAAATTAATGAAAACGTTTGATATAAAGTTGTTCCTTTAGCTGATTGAGATGTTGGAACAGGTGAAACTGAAGCTTGAGTTGCAGCAGACAGTTTCGGATCTCCGGCGGTTTGTGCTTTTTGTGGTCCTTTTGATGCTTGTTGTGTTTGTTTTAATGCTTGTTGTGGTCTTTTTGATGCTTGTTGTGTTTGTTTTAATGCTTGTTGTGGTCTTTTTGATGCTTGTTGCGATGCTTGTTGTGGTCTTTTTGATGCTTGTTGTGTTTGTTTTAATGCTTGTTGTGGTCTTTTTGATGCTTGTTGCGATGCTTGTTGTGGTCTTTTTGATGCTTGTTGCGATGCTTGTTGCGATGCTTGTTGCGATGCTTGTTGTTGTATTACTGAATTTGTTTTTTTTGACTCTATTGAATCACATTTAGTTATTTCTGGCAATTCTTTCTCTTGTTTATCATTATAAAAATATGTCATTAACATTAAAAGCCATTTAAATATATTTGTATCACTTATTATTTTTGTTTCTAAAGGATATGAAGATTTTGTTATACATTTTAATAATTCATATTCTATGCGTAGTTGTTTAATTTTATCTACATCTTCATTTTTAGCATTATTTTTAGTATTATTACTTGATTTTTTAGAATTAGAACTAGATTTATTTTTTACATATAAATTTCTTGCATTAATAAATCCTTTTAATTTTTTAACATCATGGTTTTCCACACCTATTTTTATAAAATTACTAATTTGTTGTATTATATAATCATTTTCAAATGATTTACTATTACAATGAATACTAATTTTATTCAGTTTAAATTCATCGTTACGATTATCAGCGTTTTTTATAGCGTTTTGTTTACCTTTTAAAATAGCAAGTTTCCCCACTGCTTCTGTATAATTAGCAAGACTTTTATCAAGTTCTTTTTGATTTTTTGATACTTTTTCTGATTTTTCTGATTTTTCTGAGTTTGCTGTCGACGATTTTCCAAAAAAATTTGACCATGGTTCTTTATCGTTTTTAGCTTTTTTTTGGTTTTCATTAGCTGCTGAGCTTGTACCTTTTGTTTTTGTTCCATTAGGTGGTTTTGTTCCTTGTTGTTGTTGATTTTTTGCTAATTGTTGTACTTGTTGTTGTACTGCAGCTATTTCGGCAGCTTGGGCAGCTGCCAAAGCGTTTGATGCAGTTCCTAAACTAAAATCAAAATTAAGCATATCTTTACATATATTCACAAAAAACTTCTTTCTATATTATAATAATGTCAATTAATCCAAAATTAGATATTTTAAAACAAATTATTGATAAACAACAAGAGAAAGATGAACTTGCCAAATATAAACTTCATTCTGATATGTATGACCTAGTTATTAAAACAGTAAAAGATAAAAAACTTATACTTTATGGTGGATTTGCACTTAATATATTACTACCTAAAAAACATCGCATATATAAACCCAAAACTCTACCCGATGTTGATTGCTTCTCAGCTAATGCCAAAGAAGATGCCATAAATATTGCTGATTTATTATATAAACAAGGATATAAATTTATTGAAGTTAAATCTGCAATACATGCTGGTACTTATAAAGTATTTGCTGAATTCATGCCGATTGCGGATATTACTCAAGTCAGTAAATCTATGTTTGAATATCTCACCAATAATTCTGTCCTCGATAAAAATACTGGATTGTCTATATGTCCACCCGAATTCCTTATGTGGTCACTCTATAAAGAATTAGCTAGACCTGAAGGTTCTGGCTTTCGATGGGAAAAAATATTCAGTAGATATATCATATTCCATAAACATCATAAATTTATAGATAAATTTATAGATAAATCTAAAATGAAATGCTTTACTGAAGACTCACCTACCGTAGATAAGTTTGCTGATTTTATTAAAGAAAAAAAATGGCCTCTTATTGGACAACGTGCAGTATCTCTATATTTAAATATGGAATGTAAACCTCTCGAAAATATGTATGCATTTGATATTATTGTGGAAAATATTGATGAAGCATTTAAAGAAATACAAAAGAATTTTGAATCTGATAATCTAACACTTAAAACACATACCACTAAATCACTTAAAGAATTAACAAATAAAATCGGATTTGTAAAACATAATAATACACGTTTATGTAAACTATATGAAACTGATTCTTGCTACTCTTTCCAGAAAAAACAAAACTTTATTATTGGTAGTGTAGATACTGTATTACACTTTCTATATGCTAATTATATGATCTCTACACATTTTGATAAATCAGATATAGTTCTTGTCATTCAAAAACTTATCATTAATTTGGAAAAATATGCTCTTACTTTAGATATAAAAGAACGCTTTAAAATAGCATGTTATGGATATGAAAAAACACCCACCAATGTGAAAAAAGAAAATTGGTTTAAAAAAGCATTTAACTACAGGCCAGAGAAAATTTGATATATAAGAAAGATTTCATTATATTTATATATATATAATTATATATATGATAAGAAAAGTTAAAAGTCATAATAATGTACGATGTGCTGTTGGCCCTGCTCCTGGATCCGTTGATATCGGATATATAGCTACAATCACGCCTATTACACAGCAAATTGAATGTAGCAGCATGTATAAAACAGATTTTAATACTAAAGAATATATCAGTTGTGCTATGGCACCTATGCTAGAAGTTGATGAAGAAGTAACAGCACCTAAATTATTTAATAGAGTGTCTAGAAATTATTGGTATGAAATGAGTGAATGCTGCGATAATATTAGAGAGAGATATATGAGCACTTTGTCTCGCGTTAGAAAGCGACGTAAATCTGCTACATTTTAGGCCTTCGGCAGGGCAGGCAGGATAGGTTAGTGATTCTTTTATTCGAAAAATTCTTTGCTTTATAGCGTGCTTATAGCGTGTCTTCGTTCTTCTTTGTAAACTAGTAATTCTTCTTTATTTTTTTCTTTTAAATCAAAAAATTTGATAAGTTATATATATAAAGTTTTCAAATATAAAAGATGAGTTTGGAGAAAGCACTTTCTTCATGTTTTGAAAATATAAGAAAAGATTTAATTGAGTATATAAATACCGATGATTTTAATTTTGAATGGCTACATTGGGAAGTCCACGAGGGTAGTATAATAGGTAGGTTTCGACGAGCAATTATATGTATTCTTGGAATCGATGATGAATATGATTGTACTTTTAAATTTTTGATAAAAACAAAAACATTAGTAACTATTTTACAAATTATAGAACATTCAATATGTTCGCAATTTAATTTAATGTATAAAATAGTATCATTACATATTCGCAATAATCATCAGAAAATTAAAAGAAATGCTAAAATAATAATTAATGAAGCTTTTAATACTGTAATTGAAAATGATTCTCATGAAGATGAACAAAATATTTTATATTACAATTTATGTAATGAATATAAAAAGTTTTGGCATGCTGCTGAAAAAATTCAGATTCATTGGAGAAAATGTATATCGGATCCATCCTATATAATATGCAAAAAACGATTAAAAAAAGAATTTACTGAATTACTATAAAATATCGTTATAGAATAAGTATTCGATTGTAAGTTGGTCTTTTTCTTGTGGAATATTATTTATATATTTTTCAATCGTTTTATTCAGAAAATCCATACGCATCGACCATTCTTCTTTATTTGCGATAATTGGAACATCTAATGATCTATGTGTTTTAAAACTAGATGGCATTTTCTTTCCATTTTTTATATAGACATCTGGATTAAATCTAATTAAAATTAGCGGACGATCTCCGAGATCTGTATATAATTCATTGATGCGAACTTTTTCACACAGATCATCATATTTTTTATGTTGTTCTTCATCGATTTCAACTATTATACAATGTGTGAATAGATCTATAAATATATCTGGACGACGTTTACTGCATCCACCGTTAATTTGTTTATTGAATGTCATAAATATTTCGGGGAAACTTTTGGCAATATGATCAGTTACGTATTTCTCTTTGATACGATAATTTTTAGTTATTTCTGCTTCAGGAAATTGATAGATATAACATCTCATACAGTATCCTTGATATTTATCAGTAATACGAGTATTACACATTGGTGTTTTGCAAGAGTTGTGTTTAACATCTATCATTTCAGATTCTTTATGTGTTTTGCATCTTGTTGGATTTTTAGTACCTTCAATACCGTAAGTTGCTGTTATAATATTACAAACATCACATTTAATACTAACAATACTAATCATACCAGGAAGTTTACATGATGAACAATAATGTGCAGATATTTCACTAGGATAATTAAATGATGGTTGCGTTTTATGACAAATAATACATAAATCATTTACTACATCAATCATATTTTCCAGTTTGCAAATCTTACAGTATAATGGTATTTTTTCACCAGAATAATTAAAGCATGGTCGAGTTTTTTCACATATAAGACACATCGGGTGAGAAAGATCTTTCATTTCATCAGTTTTACATGTAACACAATGAGTCTTTTTTTTAATACCAAATATCGCAATAATTATTTTACAAGATTCGCATTTTTTAGATACAACATTACTATGTTCTGGAAGTTTGCAATTCAGGCAATGTGTAGGCTTTCCTTCTTTAATACCAAAAAACGGTCTTTTATTTTTACAAATAATACATTTTGGATGAGCTACATCTATCATATCAGATGTTTTACATGTGAAACAATGAGTTGCTTTTTTTTCAGTAGGTAAATTAAAACATGGTATACATTTTTTGCAAATTATACATGTTTTTGGATAAATATCAATCATTTCTGATGTTGCACATGTAGAACAATGAGTTGCTTTTTTCTCACCAGGTATATTAAAACGAGGTTGTTTATTTTTACAAAAAATACATTTTGGATTTTTGACATCAATCATCTCTGATTCTTTGCAAGTGAAACAATGAGTTGCTTTTTTTTCAGTAGGTAAATTAAAACTTGGTTGTTTATTTTTACAAATGACACATAAATGCGACATATTTCATAAATTTTAGATTATTATATATAAATATTAATCTTCTCAAATTTTTTCAGCTAAACGTTAATATATATATATCCAAAAATTTGATATACCCATATGTTCGATTAGCTGAAAAAATTTGAGAACTTATTTAAAGAATAAACTAAATAATTATATAATTGATGGCTACTAAAATGGCTGAGAATGAGGTATCTAAGAAATATGTTAAGATGGAACAACGTGAGCATGTTCTTAAAAAATCAGGAATGTATATTGGCTCAATCTACTCAGATGATTACGATATATGGCTTTTAAATGAAGCTGGTACTAAAATGCAAAAACGTAATGTCAAATATATACCTGGACTTTTTAAAATTTTTGATGAAGTTGTTGCGAATGCAAGTGATCATTATATTCGACTTAAGGAAATAAAAGATGATAAGGAAATTAATCTTGTCAAAGACATTAAAGTTAATATTGATAAAATTACAGGAATTATAAGTGTGACAAACAGTGGAGATGGTATTGATATTGTTTTACATCCAGAGCATAAAATTTATATTCCACAGTTAATTTTTGGTAATCTATTGACCTCTACAAACTACGATGATGATGTTGACAAAATGTGGGGCGGCGCTTTCGGAGCAGGAAGCAAGCTTACAAACATATTCTCAGAATGGTTCGAGGTTCAAACAGTGGATGCTAAAACTAAACAAATTTATACACAGCGATTTGAATCAAATATGAGTGTTATCAAACCTCCTGTCATTAAGAAATATACCAAGAAACCATATACGACAATTACATTTAAACCGGATTATAAACGCTTCGGAGGTAGTACTGGTCTTACTGGTCTTACTGATGATATGTATGAGGTCATGCGTAAGCGTGTTTATGACTTATGTGCTATTGTTGACAAGGATATCAATATCTATTTTAATGATGAGAAGTTGGAATTTCGTACCTTTGAAAAATATGTAGATTTGTATATTGGGAATAAGGCTGAACATACTCGAGTCTGTGAGGACATCAATGAGCGCTGGGAAGTTATTGCAAGCTATAATAATTTTGGAGGATTTGAACAGATCTCATTTGTAAACGGTCTACTAACCATTCGTGGAGGTAAACATGTGGAATATATATTGAATCAGATTATTAAAAAGATGACTGATCTTATGCAAAAGAAATTTAAAAATCAAGTGATTAAACCCCAGGCTATTCGTGACAATATGATTCTATTTATAAAATGCACAGTTATTAATCCTGCATTCGATAGTCAAAGCAAGGAAACTCTAACTACACCTGCTACTAAATTTGGAAGTAAAGCTGAAATTAGTGATAAGTTTATTGAGAAACTCTATAAGTCAGGTATGGCTGAAAAAATTATGGAAATATGTGCAATTCACGAAGAGAAAACACTTAAGAAGACCGATGGTAAAAAGCGAGATTTAGTTCGTGGACTACCTAATTTAGATGATGCTAATTGGGCAGGTACTACTAAAAGTAAGGAATGTATGTTAATTTTAACCGAAGGTAATTCAGCTGCTTCTATGGCTCTTTCAGGACTATCTGTGGTTGGACGTGATAAATATGGTGTCTTTCCTTTAAAAGGAAAAATCATGAACGTTAAGGATATGCCAGTCGATAAAATTGCGAATAATGATGAAATTACCAATATTAAGAAAATTCTTGGATTAGAATCCGGAAAGAAATATCAAACCTTGAATGATCTCAGGTATGGGGGCGTCATGCTGATGTGTGATGCGGACAGTGTTACATGGGACACACCTTGTATTGTGAAAAATATTAATACCAATGAAATTGAGTGTAAGACAATTAATGAATTAAACAATAATCATTGGGATGTATACGATGATACTGGAAAAGAATATAGTTCATGTGATAATTATTTGACTTGGTCTGATATTGGGTGGACTAAAATTATAAAAGTTATGAGGCATAAAGTTAATAAACCAATTTTTAGAGTATTAACACATACAGGTTGTGTTGATGTAACTACTGATCATTCTTTATTGGATATAAATGGAAATGAAATTACAGTGAAAGACTGTATTATTGGTGAAACAGAACTTATGCATAAATCATGTAAAATTGAAAATTATATTGATTATAATATCACTGAGGATTATGCTTACTTACTTGGATATTTTATGGCAGATGGAACTTGTACGATTGATGGTAAAATTACGCTTAGGAGTAAAAAGACAGATAAGGTATATCATACCTTTAATTCAACTTGGTCAATTGATTGTGTATTTATTGAACCTTTAGAGAAATTAAAATTAATTGCTGAAAAATACGAATGTATTGATGAAAATAATGAACAATTTAAAGTAAAAGATGAAACTAAATATAAATGTGATAAATGCAATAATTTCTTTAAAGATTCATACGGTTTAAAGGAACATCTAAAAAGAAAATCTGATTGTAGTATTCTTAATAAATTAGAATTTGAAATAATAAAAGTAAAATTCTCAAAGGGCTCTTATTCTAAACGAGAATTCTTTTACAAGTTACAAGCAAAAGTTGTCCGAAAAAATATATCTAAGAAATATCGAGATATGTTTTATACTACAAATCGTGAAAAGAATGTTCCAACAATGATATTGAATTCTCCTGTTCATATTCAAAAAGCATTTATTTCAGGGTTTTATGCAGCGGATGGCGATAAAGGAGAATGTCATACTACTGATAATTTTGATGGAGAATATAAAGTTCAAATTCTAGGTTTATTTCAAGTTCTTCAAAATTGCGGATATACGCCAAGTATTAATTGTAGTAGCAAGAAGCTAAATGTTTATAGTATTTATATGAGCCACTTTCACACTAAATCTCCAAATATAGTTAAGAAAATAATAGACGTTTCTGAGAAATATAAAGATTCTTACGTTTATGATTTCGAAACAGAAAATCATCATTTTCACGCCAGTATTGGTAATTTATGTGTGCATAACTGCGACGGGTCTCACATAATGGGTTTGATATTTAATTTATTTCAAACTTTATGGCCTAGTCTCATAAAAGAAAATCAATTCATATATTCGATGTTAACTCCAATTGTTAAAGTTAAAAGACGTACGGAAACTGTATCCTTCTATTGTATTACTGATTTTGAACAATGGAGAGAACAGAATAATAATGGACAAGGATGGGATATCAAATATTATAAAGGATTAGGTACTTCCACCAATGATGAAGCTAAGGAATATTTCAAAAATATGAAAAAGATTACTTATAAATATACAGATAAGAGTGATGAAAGTATTGATCTAGCTTTTAATAAGAAAAGAGCAGATGAACGTAAAGAATGGTTAGGTGGATATGATCGAAATGTCGTATTAGACTATACAAAAACTGATGTAACGTATGAAGATTTTATTCATAAAGGTCTGATTCATTTCAGTAACTATGATCTAGAACGCAGTATTCCCAATATGATGGATGGATTTAAAATCTCTCAGAGAAAAATTATGTTTGCTTGTTTAAAACGTAATCTTACAGATAAAGAAATTCGTGTAGCACAACTAGCATCTTATGTAAGTGAACATTCTGCTTATCATCATGGTGAAGCAAGT
>Ga0214921_10001327_pt1 | contig 42706 bp, 41 predicted proteins | sample LL1505_MetaG_FD_177992 | JGI IMG/M metagenome (GOLD analysis project Ga0214921, IMG submission 177992) | Freshwater microbial communities from Lake Lanier, Atlanta, Georgia, United States - LL-1505 | ecosystem: Environmental > Aquatic > Freshwater > Lake | place: USA: Georgia | collected...
ATTAATCACCAGTGATTTTTACGCGCTGCAGAGCTTGATCAAGCCGAGAGACTTCGAAAATCTCCATTCCATCAATCTTCACATCAGAGCCAGCTGGAACCAAGGCACGTTTGAAACCTAGGCGATATGCCTCAACTAACCTGCGAGAAACACCGCTTACTTTACGAATCTCACCTGCCAATCCAACTTCGCCAATGGCAACGAGATCAGCAGGCAGTGCCAAGCCCTTAGCAGCAGATGCAACTGCAAGTGCGAGAGCTAAATCTGCGGCAGGCTCGGACATCTTCATGCCACCGACAGTTGCCGCATAGACATCGCGTCCACCTACTCGAACATGTGCACGCAACTCCAGAACTGCAAGTGTCATTGAGGTGCGAGCCGCATCTAGGCCACTTGTTACCCGGCGGGCATTTCCAAAATCATTCTCACGCCCAGCGCTAACTAGCGCTTGAATCTCGGCAAGAAGTGGGCGACGACCTTCCAGGGTAACGGTGACACATGTTCCAGGAACTGGTTCGGTGTGACGAGAAGTAAATAGCCCGGTGGGGTCGAGCACGCTTTCAATTCCAGTATCACTTAAATCAAAGCAACCAACTTCATCGCTGGCGCCAAAACGATTCTTAATGGCGCGAATTAGGCGAAGTCGTGAGTGACGCTCGCCTTCGAATTGAAGAACCACATCGACGATATGTTCGAGCAAGCGTGGACCGGCGATAGAACCATCTTTTGTCACGTGGCCAACTAAGAGCAGAGTGATATCGCGATCTTTGCAGATGCGAATGAGCGCCCCTGCTACTTCTCGCACCTGTGTTACTCCGCCAGGTGAACCATCTGCGGTTGATGAACCGATTGTTTGCACCGAGTCGATAATAAGTAACTCGGGCTTAACCGCATCGATATGTGCAATGACCGCGCCTAGATCTGTTTCGGAAGCTAGAAATAATTGAGGATCAATCGCTTTGATGCGCTCTGCGCGCAGGCGAACTTGGGATGCGGATTCTTCACCAGATATATAGAGCGCCGGAATTCCTTTTGCAGCACTTTGTGCGGCAACAGAGAGTAGGAGAGTTGATTTACCAACGCCGGGTTCACCAGCAAGCAATATGGCCGCACCTGGCACAAGTCCGCCACCGAGTACTCGATCTAACTCTGATACTCCGGTAGGTCTTGCGTGCGCCGCAGATAGGTCGACATCGCCGATAGCTGTTGCATTATTGGTTACAGAACCTGCAACGAGTGAGAGCTTCTTTGGCGCAGCAAGTTCTTCAACTGTGCCCCATGCCTGGCATTCCCCGCAGCGACCAACCCACTTCTGTGAACTCCATCCGCATTCAAAACAGCGAAATGGGTCCTTCTCAACTTTGGCCATAGTCCTAGATTAGACCAGAGAACTGACTACTTACCGGCTGCGGTTGTGGCTGGGTGTTGAATAACGAAGAGCGGCAGCGAGCGAGCTTGAGCATCTTTGATCCCGGCAATGCGTTTATCGCAATGCTGTGCAAGAACTGCATATGCATCTTTACCCATGAGCTGTTGCAACTCGGCCTTATTGGAGATGTAGACAGGTTCGCTACCAACGTGAGCATCGGTATTACTTGTGCAATACCAATCGAAATCATCTCCACCATCGCCCCATGCAAGACGTTCGTATTCGCCAATGACGGTGATTTGGTACTCACGTTCGCCAACTTCGCGAGTTTCAAAACTGCGACGCAGTGGAAGTTGCCAACAGACATCGGGTTTTGTATCTACAAAGTGAATTTCCCGCTGCTGTGCCAGGTGGTGCAAGACGCAGCCAAAAGATCCGGTAAATCCTGGTGCTTCATAACCCTTGCGGTTGAGAAATATGCAGGCATTATTGACGGTGCGAGTCTTACGTTCTTTATCTTCATCTAAATCAGTGATGCGAAGTTTGCCGCCAGGTTTCTTTGGGCGAGCTTCTTCATAGAATTGCCACATTTCAGGAGTCAGATACTGCGCTGCCTTACGTACGCGTTCTTCATCATCCTCATCTGAATACATCGCACCTTCGGTGCAGCATCCATCATTTGGGCGATCCTTAAATACACCTTGGCAGCCATCGCCATAGATACAGGTCCAGAATGAGGTCAACCATGTGAGGTCGCACTTAAAGATTTCTTCTTCATCATTTGGATCTGCAAATTCGACCCAATCACGTGCGAAACCTGGCTTTATCTCTGACATAGTCGCAGAGCCTACGCGTACTCTTTCGCCATGGCTAATTACAAAGGCATCTCCAGAATTGGCATCATCGGTGCTGGAACAATGGGTGAAGCATTTATTGCAGCCCTTATTCGTTCCGGATTGCAGCCCTCAGCAATTGCCATTGTTGTACGCAGACAAGAGCGCGGCCAAGAGCTGGTAAAGAAGTACGGTGTCGAAGTTGTTGGCTTAGCTGAAACCATCTCTTCATCTGATGTTCTACTTCTAGGAATTAAGCCCCAAGGTCTCTCAGATCTCCTGCCTGAAATCGCGCCACATCTCAAGGCCCACACATTGGTGATCTCCCTGCTTGCCGGCAAGACCATCGCAGCAATCTCGGAAGGTCTTAATGGACATAAATCTATTGTCCGTGTGATGCCAAACACTCCCACGTTGGTTGGTAAAGGTATGGCCGGTTACTCACTGGCTACCGGCGTCACTGAAGATCAGAAGAAGTTTGTTGATCAATTACTTACTGCAACCGGAAAGTCACTTCTGATTCCAGAAGAGTTGCAGAATGCACTCACCGGAACAAGTGGCTCAGGTCCGGCCTACTTCTTCCGATTCGTTGAAGCGATGATTGATGGAGCTGTTGCACTCGGTCTCTCGCGAGAGGATGCAACAACTCTTACTGTGCAAACAATCGTAGGATCGGCAGCAATGCTGGAGGAGTCAGGTGATAGCCCAACTCTTCTTCGTGAGAAAGTAACGAGCCTGAAAGGTGCAACTGCCGAAGCTCTGGGAGTCTTTAATGAAGCAGGAATTTCGAAGATTGTCGCCGATGCGATGGCGGCATCTGCCAAGCGCGCGGCAGAGTTAGCGCAGTAATGAAAAGAATTGCACTAATTCTTCTCATTTCTTTAGCGCTTGCTCCTTCAGCACAGGCAGCTCAAAAGAAAGTCGCTGTGAAGAAAGTGACAACTCTTCTCAGCGTTCCTGACGCCGAGCTGCTGGCGGTATCTGGCTCCTCCATCATCACCATTGCAACAATTGACTCACAAACAACTGATATTGCACTGAAAGCAGTTGATGGAGCAGGAGTGTTGCTTTGGGAGAAAGTACTTGATTCAGGTGTTGATGAAGTGGCGATGGCGACCACAGTTGATGGTGCGGCAAACGTGTGGCTGGCAGGCTTTTCAGCGCAAGTAAAGAGTGCTTCGGTAGAGACAGCCACTGTTGCAGCCGAGAATCCCGATGCCGTAACGCTGGAGCCTGCTCAAGAATTGAGAGGAGACCTGAACATGCTCACCGTGTGGAAGATATCTCCACTGGGTGAACTACTTGCAACATATGTGTCTCAATACGATCTTCCTGGCCTGATCAACTCTATCTCTGTAAATAAGACCGGTTTATCTATCGTCGGGGTACTCTCAGAGCGAACATTTCTCCAAAACATGAGCACCACAGGTGTATTCTCGCAACAAGTCAGTATTGGAACTTCCAAAACCACAATTAATTCTGTTGTTCGAAATCGTGACGGTGGCTCATCACTATTTGGTGCCAGCACTGAAACTTTAGGCGGAAAGAAGTTAGCCGGAATTCGGGACGGTGTACTTGTTAAAGTCACCAAGGCAGGAGCAATATCTTCTGTGGTTCGAAGCTCTGCCATCAAAGGCAATCGCTCCTGGTTAAGTGCTGATTCGAGTTTACTCTTAAGTGGATATGTGAAAGTTGGAAAAACTACCGAGACTGCCATTACAAAGTTCACTTCAACATTTGCACCCAGTTGGACAATCAGGATTGCCTCAACTGGGCAATCACGGGCAATCACTGCCGCGGGTTCAAGTTATGCAGCGATACTTTCGAAATCAACGATTGCATCAATCACGGGATGGAAACCAAGTAAGCCGCAGTTACTAGTTCTCGCATTTGATTCGAAGGGAGTCATAACAAGTGCATTTGGTTCAGCTGAACTTGGTGAACCTATTGCACTGGCGTACTCAAAAGAGTTGGGCCTTGTGGGTCTTGCGCAGAGCGCAGATCTGGCGCCAGCAGTATTTCGTATCGCTGCCCGTTAAATTTAGGGGCGAAACATTGAGAGCTGGCCTTTATAGCCGGCAACTAAATATCGAACTCGATTTATGACGACCCAAGCAGAAGCAATTCCATCCTGGTTCTCTTCGGTAGCAACTAACTTGATAGTTGGCATGCTCCGTGAATGATCTAGAACGCATAATCTTTGAGCGCAATTAAAGGCGGTAGCGGTCCCATCTGTATTAAGGAATTTACTTGGGGCGCCAAAGTTTTCCGGGGTAATTACATTTTGTTCAGGGGTGCTTGTAACCGTGCTCCATCGAATTCGATTAGGGCGTGGCATCGTTGCGGGGCTAGCAATCATCCAGCTTGCAGTGATTCCCGAAAGATTCTTTGCGATAGAAATATCGTAGCCAGCCATCGGAGTAAAGGAGCCGGAAGCATCGAGGTTGTAATAACTCCAAGGCACAGTAGAAAGTGTGTCTCGTGATGCAACGCGCACTTCACCTGATGTTGCTTCTTTGCGCTGATTAATTGTCAGAACAGAGTCATAAACTACAAAGGTCTTCTTGCCATCAAAGACTGCCTTGAGGTGAAATGCCACATCACCCGTGCTGCGGCCATCAGTCTTACGATCTCCATCGACTAATTCATAGCTCCACTTAGTGGCGCTCTTGAGCTTTGATGCACCAAGGAGAATGCCTTGGCTCTCATCACGATAGAAGACTTGGATTCCAGCTGCTGTTGCAACACAGGCACTTGAGACGCTGACATCACTTGCAGTGCGCACACGGATTGGGTCTTTGTAGTCATTTACGGCAGTGCCATTTCCATCGATAATCTCATAGGTAAACTTCTTGCCGTCATAGCGTGCGTAGTGCAGATCTCGATCTACCTTTTCTGAGTAGAAGATATGCAGAGTTTGACTTGTTCCTGAGCCATTCACACATGTTGAAATTGGACTAGTGATGGGGTTCTTAGTTCGCGGAGTGCTACCACCTGCACCATCAACGGTGAGCTTCTTCCAACTCTTGCCTTCCCAGGTAGCAATCTTTAGACGCCCACTATTGGAATCGGTATAGAGCAGAGTTGGTTTTCTATTGAAGGTAATGCTCGTTACATTCTTAGCATCTGATGCATCATCGATGACAAATCGCTTCCACGCCGCAGTCGGTGTAATAGGCGCAGTGATTACCGCATCGGATGTTCCATTGGAATTAGATGCCACAATGCTGAAGGTATAGCTGGTGCCATTCTTTAGGCCGGTGAAGGTTATGGGCGATGACGCTCCGCTTATCACTTGGTCAGTTTTGAGGTTACGGACCGAGTAACTAGTGATCTGCGCCGAGCGCGCATTTGCTGGTGGGTCAAAAGTAACAATGACAGAGCCATCAGAGATTAGCGCTGCTGCATTTCTTACAGCTTGCGGAATTCCAACAGCCACACCCACGGGAGGCTTACGACGCATATCTTCCATCATGGCAAGAAGAAGCGGACCAGGTTCGCGGAAGATTTCACCTGCACCAAGATTTGGCGTCATGAAGCGATTGAGATCTGACTTTGAATAAGTCTCTTCATCTAAATGGCTTACCGAAGAACCTTCTTCATATCTTGCAGGTGTATACAGAACTGGCTTCACTCCACCATTGGCTGCTATTCCCAGGGCTCCAGACCACACAAGTGTTGATGTCAGAGCTTTGCCCAGCTCAAGTGAAGGTGAAGGAAGGTCTGCAAGTCTTCGGCCATCTGGTAATTGCGCATATGCATCATATGGTGTGGGTTGTTCAATAGTCCCGTACCCAAAGAAATTGTCATAGGAATCTGTTGAGAGAAAACCTAGGCCATGTCCCATCTCATGCAAGAAGACAGATTGCAGATCATATTCATTAGCTCGCGGGGCGCCATCATTTCGAGTGTTCCAACCTGCAGTTGAATTAACTTGGATAACCATTTCCGGATTATTCGGATCTAAATCTTTACCAGCCAGAGCGTTGGCAAGAGCCGATGGATACCAAAGACTTGGGTCCGGTGCGCCATCAAAACCTGAGTAATAATTTCCTGGTCGCGCACTACCCAGAACACCATTAGCTGCAACACGATTCCAGGTTGCTTCGATAGTAACTGGAACGCTCGATTTAAAATTAGCACCCCATACATCTACCGCTGCTTGGAAATCCTTCTTCGCCCATTCCGGAAAATTCTGATAGGTAACGACAAACTTAGATTTCTGTTCTAAATATGCAACTTTCGGTGTACGAGTCTGCACCTTGGCAAGTGAGGGACCGGCATAGATATATCCCCACGTAGTAGATGGCGCGACCTTGAAATTACTCAGGGCATATGACTGGACGGGAGAGAGGAGCGAGAGTGCAAGAGTGAAGATTGTGAGAGCGCTGCCTATTGTGCGTTTCATGCCTCTCATAGCGCCCAACGCTATCAGGATGCGAGAATGCAGTCATGGTCACAGTCACGGTTTATTCACGCCAAGGCTGTCATCTCTGTGAAATTGCGGAGAAAACTCTGCAGGAGTTGGTGGAAGAGTTAACGTTTACTCTCGAAGTACTTTATATCGATGGCAATGCCGAACTGGAAAAACTATATGGAACAGAAGTTCCGGTCATTCACATCAATGGCGAGCACCACGATTTCTACAGAGTAGATCCGGTGAGATTTAGAACTTGCCTTGAAAAATATCGTCAGCATCAATAATTCGGTATGAGTAACCCTGCTCGGCTAAGAAGCGTTGCCGGTTTTGAGCAAAGTCTTGATCAATAGTGTCTCGGGAAACTACTGAATAAAAGATTGCTCCACGACCATCTGCCTTTGGTCGCAGAATTCTTCCTAAACGTTGCGCTTCCTCTTGGCGAGAACCAAAGGCACCCGAAACCTGAATAGCAATTGTTGCCTCCGGTAGATCAACCGAGAAGTTCGCAACTTTAGAGACAACCAGGCAGGTAAATTCACCAGTACGAAATGCTGCAAATAAACGTTCACGCTCTTTCTGAGGTGTGTCACCTTTAATGACTGGAACTCCAAGAGTTTCCGACAAATCATCGAGTTGATCAAGATATTGTCCAATGACAAGAATCTGCTCATTGGCATGGTGGGCCACAATCTCTTCTACAACATTTCGCTTGGTGCGAGTTGTTGCGCAGTATCTGTAACGCTCTTCTGGTTCAGCAGTTGCATAAGCAAGACGCTCGGCTTCGGTGAGATTCACCCGCACCTCAATACATTCAGCTGGCGCGATATATCCCTGGGCCTCAATCTCTTTCCAAGGAACATCAAAGCGCTTTGGACCAATAAGTGAGAAGACTTCGCCTTCCATGCCATCTTCCCGGACAAGAGTTGCAGTTAGCCCCAAGCGTCTGCGAGATTGAATATCTGCGGTAAAGCGAAAGATTGGCGCGGGGAGTAGATGCACTTCGTCATAGATGATCAGCCCCCAGTCGTGAGTATCAAAGAGATCAAGGTGGGCATAGACGCCATTCTTCTTCTTTGTCATCACTTGGTAAGTGGCAATCGTTACCGGGCGAATCTCTTTCTTTGATCCAGAGTATTCGCCAATCTCATCATCATTAAGAGTTGTGCGCTTGAGTAATTCAGAACGCCATTGACGGGCGGCAATTGTGTTGGTGACAAGAATAAGAGTTGTCGCCTTCGCATGAGCCATGGCAGCAGCGCCAACAATCGTCTTTCCCGCTCCGCAGGGAAGTACTACAACACCTGAACCACCATGCCAAAACCCTTCGGCGGCATGTTCTTGGTATTGGCGAATCTTCCAGCCATCTTGCTTCAGAGCAATTTCATGCGCCTGGCCATCGACATAGCCTGCAAAATCCTCTGCTGGCCAGCCAAGACGCAGAAGTGATTGTTTAATCTGACCACGCTGGCTCGGGTGGACTGCAATTGTTTCATTATCAATTCTTATGCCAAGTAGTGGCGCAATTTTCTTCGCGCGGATTACTTCTTCCAGCACACCAACGTCAGTGGTGGCAAGAATTAGTCCATGAACGGGGTCAGCTTCTAGTCGCAGGCGACCATAGCGAGACATCGTTTCGGCAATATCAACAAGTAGTGAATGAGGAACTGCATAGCGTGAATACTTAATCAGAGTATCGATTACTAGCTCTGCATCGTGTCCGGCTGCGCGTGCATTCCAAAGTCCAAGATTGGTTAAACGATAGGTATGAATATGTTCAGGGGAGCGCTCTAGCTCTGCAAATGGCGCAATAGTGCGTCTGCATTCAGTGGAAAGTATGTGATCAACATCGAGAAGAAGTGTTTTATCGCTCTGAACGATTAGTGGGCCATCGGTCATGAGAGCAGATCCTTAATGAAAGCATGGAGAAAATCGCTGCGAGGTTGCATCGAAGAAATACTGACCCATTCATGTGGTGCATGGGCCCCACCACCCACAGCTCCAAGTCCATCAAGAACTTGTGCACCAGCTGCAGCGGCAAAGTTTCCATCACTAGCACCGCCAACTTCGGCAGAACCTAAGGCAGGCATGCCAATTGCTGCTGCAACTTTCTCGGCTCGCTCATAAAGTGCTTGAGTTGAAGAAGGTTGTAACGGTGGACGATTAAGTCCGCCAGTTACTTCAATACGAGCGTTGGGATTTTCGGCAACGAGAGCGCGAATCTCGCGATCAACTCTTTCCAGTTCTGATTGTGAAAATGAGCGCGCATCAATATCAAGTGTGGCTAAATCAGGAACGGTATTTGTGGTATTTCCGGAGCTGAGCAGAGTTGGCACAACTGTGGTTCCGTGTTCAGCATTTTCAAGTGCCGAAAGCTTAAGAATTATGTGAGCAATCTCAGTTGTGGAGTTCACTCCCTTTTCCGGTTCCAGGCCAGCGTGAGATGCCAGGCCGTGTACTGCAATCTGATACATCGCAGTTCCTTTACGACCCGTCTTCACCTTTCCATCAAGTGATGCTTCAAGTACTAGTACTGCCTTTGCCTTTGATGAGACTTCTTTAATCAAAGCTTTAGAGCAATGACTTCCGGTCTCTTCATCGGTAGTTGCAATAAGTGCGACAGAGCCTTCAATACCTTTAAGTGCATAGAGTGCTTGAATAAATCCGGCCTTCATATCAAATGTGCCAGGCCCGCGTAGCACATCACCCTTGATCTCCCAGATTGGTTGATAGGAACCAACCGGCCAGACGGTATCGAGATGAGCGAGAATTACAACATCAGGTGTCTCTGCGCCCCACCAAAAAACAGGGCGACCTTCAATCTCTTTTATCTGTGCTGGAACTCCAAGTACGCGAGTAGCGATATCACTGGCAAGAGTGACAACCGAGCGGCAAGCACCAAGATCATCGCTGGGTGATTCACAACGAACGAGCGCTTCTAGGGCTGCCAACATAGGCTCAAGTCTGCCGTATTGGGCCACCTTCTCGCTTGTCATAGCGCAGCCACCCCCGTGATTCGAGCGATTCTAAAGGTCTGCACTTCACCAGTAGCGTGATCTCGCGCAACAAGTGAGCCGGCAGAGAGTTTTAAGGGATCGATAATGCGGTGAGAAACGAGCCCATTGTTATCGGCATAGCCAATAGATAGCGATGTTGATGGTTGGTTCTGCAAGTAATCACTTAAGAGTTCCAGGGTTTCATTTGCAGTTGTGCGAGGAAGTGAACCCAACGCCTCGGTTGCAATGTTGCGCATGGTGCTCTGCTTACGACTTGATTTCTCTCCGGTGCGAAGCGCTCGCAGCGCACCCGCAATATGAATCTCATCGGGGCGATCAATTTCACCAATAATCCTCGGTGGTCTCGCCTTGCTTTGGGCACGCTGAATACGAGGACCACTGAGCAACAGACCGCGAGAATCTTCAGCTGCCGGAAGGTATCCGCAACTTCGCAATACATTCATCGCCTCGGCGGCATCATGGCCACAGATAATTACTTCAGGTGCGATCTTGCGCAGACCCAAGATTTCAAGTCGCTTATCTCCCATTATTTGGGTGATGAGCGCTGAATCCTCACAACGAATAAATGAAGCGGTATTTCCCACCCGCAATTTTCCATGCTTTTTTGCAACATCGGCGATTATGTATTCAAGTGGCTGTGGCATTGGAGTCTTAGAAGTCTTGGTCAGAAATTTAGTAATCTCTTCACCAGTGCGTCCGTGATCGAGTCCTCTGCGAATCGAGCTTTCCGAGAATCGATAGACAGTGGCGCCGCCTCTTGATTCCACATCTGCAATCAGTGCTAACTCTTGCGCCACTTCATGTTCTAGCGGCCCTGGAGCAATGGCAGTGTTATCACTTTGGATAAGTATGTGATCAACAGGTTGTGGCAGGTCGGCGTTGATTGATTCATTGTCACCGCCGGCTAAGAAATCAGCGCCATAAGCAGAGATCACTCCTTGGCCCGTTATTCCAAGCCATTCTGCTTCACGCAGCGTCCATGTCACATAATCAAGTTGTAATCCACCGGAACGCTTACTCGGTGCCAGCCACTGCGCAGATTGATGAAGTGAATCTAAATCCGGGGCAATGGAAGAATTTTCATTGAGTAGCTGCAGAACTAATCGCCTGGTCGCAGCAGCCATGGAACGATCTAGCTCTGGGCCTAGAGGTGCAACATTCTTCTGTCCTTCTTTGCCAACAAGTCCTGACATGCGTGATGAGATATACCAAGCAGCTGCCAGTGATTGCCAACGAGCAGAAACACTCTGCGTGAGCCAAATATCAAATTGGTGGGTAGGAAGAATTTTGTCATCTGGGTCAATCGTGAGCAGCCCTGCTAGATATGAAACTTCTGCCACAAATGCAGCACAGGTTTCATCGACACCTAAATGGGCTGAAAGATCCTTTAGCTCGCGCACACCTAAACCACCAGAACGAAGAGCTGTTGCCGGCGCTTGCGCCCAATAATTTAATACTTCTTCAGTCCAGCGAAGAAAGGTGATGATATTTGCAATCGCAGCTAGTTGCACGCTGCGAGCATCGCGTGTCGAACCAGTGACCGGTGGTTGTGTGTTTTCAAGTTGGCGATGAACTTTATTTCCACGCAAATACATAGCTACTTCGCGCGGCATCACAACTGTTTGTTGATTAAATGCAATGAGGAGTTTTTCATCTAGTAACCACTGAACGCCAGCAGAAGGCTTTTTGACATCAGTAACGGCGCCGCGCGGTGGTCCCCAGACCATGGCATCTAGAACTTTTTTAGCGGCAGCAGGTGCTTCCTCTAATTTCTTTAACTTCAAAGTACCAAGGGATGCTGGACCAAGGCCGGCAATTTCATTTCCGAGCACTTCTCGCAAGGTCGATGGCACGCGAAGGCCATCTTTATCCTGATAGATCAGAGCCCGTTCAATCAGGCCAGGCAGCACAAAGAGCGCTGACTTATCTGTGACCGCAGCTATCTCTTTCTCAGTAAATGGTTCATTCATCACCGCACACGCTTCAAGTACTTGCAGCTGCCATTTATTAAGTCCATCAACTGCGCGAGCAAGGCTGGGCGCAGAAGATGCACGCACTGCCAGGCTGGCAACATCTGGTGGAACTGGAGTAATTAAATCGGGACGATATGAGAATATGGAGATCAGCGCGGCATCATCGAGTGCGCGCAGGTAATCGGCATAAGAACGAATTTCCATAACCTGCCAACGATAGCCGTAAGTGAGGTTTATGTGCCAATCGGGTTAGCGTTTGCGAGGAGAGAGCAGGGTTGCAAAGGCAGCAATTCGGCTGACTGCCGGCCCAAGTAAACGGTTGACGAACCGAGCTCTACGAAAATCGTGAATTGGCCATCCCTCTGCGAGTGCACGAATTCGAAGAATCGCATCAGGATTAATTGCACATGGGTGGCCCACCGCTTGCAACAAAGGAATGTCATTGTGGCTATCTGAATATGAATAACAGTCCTGGAGAATAAATCCATGTTCTTCGGAAAGCTTCTGTATTGCTTTTGCTTTTTCCATTCCGTGCAGAAGTTTTCCTTCAAGTTCACCGGTATAAACACCATTTTTTATACTTGCCTTGCTGCCAAGTGCTCCGGTTAATCCCAGACGCTGAGCAATGATGTCTGCCATATCTTGCGGCGCCGCTGTCACCAACCAGACTTCTTCACCGCGATCGAGGTGAGACTTCGCAATTTCAAATGTTCCTTGCCACAATTTTGGTGAGACGAATTCGTCGTAGATCTCTTCACCGACTTTTTTGATCTCTTCAACTTTATGGCCACCGATGAAGTCAGTTGCAGCATTTTGAAACTTTTCAATTACTTCCTTCTTTTCGGTACCCGTCATGCGAAAACGTAGGTTGGCAACCACGAATCGAGAGATATCGGCCTTGGTGAAGAAGCCGCGCTGGTACATGCCTCTTCCGAGAAAGTAGAGCGTCGACCCTCGCACGAGGGTGTTATCTACATCGAAAAAGGCAGCTCGATTTGAGGTGAGTGCCATGTCACTACCCTAGCGATACGCGGTAGAAATAGACGCTTTATGATTAAGGGCATGAGTTCGATTGTTCACGTAATCCGTCATGGTGAAGTCGAGAATCCGGAAAAAATTCTCTACGGCCGCCAACCTGGATGGCGACTGTCGCAACGCGGGCAAGAGATGGCACAGGTAGTTGCCGATTGGTCTAAGTCGATTGATCTCGGTGCGCTACATGCCTCACCGCTACAACGTGCACAAGAGACAGCAGCTCCAATTGCTCGGACACACTCACTCGATATCACCACAGATGAAAAGTTAATCGAGGCAGCCAACATATTTGAAGGCAAGAAATTTGAACTCGGTAGCGGAGTTCTTAGGCACCCATCATCGTGGAAACATCTACTTAATCCCTGGAAGCCATCGTGGGGTGAACCGTATGAAGAGCAAATTGCACGGATGTTAGCTGCTGTATTTCAAGCGCGAGATGCTGCGCAAGGTAAAGATGCAATTGTTGTCTCACATCAGCTACCTATCTGGATTCTAAGAAGTGCTATTGAAGGTCGAAGATTGATTCACGATCCTAGAAAACGCGAGTGCACATTAGCTTCGGTCACTAGTATTCACTTTGATGACCAGGCAATGATTTCTGGAACGTCCTATTCTGAACCAGCAAAGCACCTGTTGCCGCAGAAGTGATATGAAAAAATTGATCCCGGTAGTTATGGTGCTGTTAATGCTGGTGGGATGCAGCAATGGTGGCGCATCGAAGGCGGAAGAGAGTTACATCTCTGGCGATGGAGCAGTTACATTCATCAAGTCCAGTGATCGCATTCCTGCTCCGGCAATTTCAGGAATGACGCTACTGGGAACTAACTACACATATTCAGTAGGCGCGGTTGCCGTCGTTAATGTGTGGGCTTCTTGGTGCTCACCATGTAGAGCTGAAGAGCCAGCACTCTCTGCACTTGCAAGCATGTATCCAGAGGTTGCCTTTATCGGAATATTAACCCGTGATAATCCAGTCAATGCTGAAGCCTTTGTGCGAAAGCGTGACGTTCCATATCCAACTTTGATTGATGACGCAGTACTTATTGGATTCCGAGAGTCGCTACCCGCCAATGCAATCCCTTCGACGGTTCTCATTGATAAGCAAGGAAATGTTGCTGCCCGCATCTCGGGTGCTGTCACAGTCTCATCGTTGAAGGATTTGATTGAGAAGGTATTGGCAGAATGACCGATTTCATTGTTGACCAGATTATGAGTGGTTTTTTACTGACAGCGATGCCGCTCGCGATCGTGGCTGGTCTCATCTCATTTATATCTCCGTGCGTTCTACCGCTTGTTCCTGGCTACCTTGCCTTCGCTGCGGGTTTCTCAAATTCTCGCGGGAAGGTTCTTCTCGGCTCACTCCTATTTGTAGGCGGATTTAGCGCACTGTTCATCTCTTACGGCGCTCTTTTTGGAGCCCTTGGTTCTCGCGTTGCCACTAATGAAGAGCTGATTACACAAATACTGGGTGTCTTTACGATTCTGATGGGGCTAATTTTTATTGGTCTATTTCCGATGATGCCAACAGTGAAACCAAAGATTTCAACTACTGGTGGTCTTATTGGCGCACCACTGCTCGGATTCCTCTTCGGTGTCGGTTGGACGCCATGCATTGGTCCAGCCTTAGCAACAGTGCAGACCTTAGCTTTTCAAGAGTCAAGTGCGATGCGCGGGGCAATTCTTTCCCTGGGATATTGCCTGGGTCTGGGAATCCCATTTATTGCCACAGGTCTCTATTTAGATAAATCAGAGTCGCTGCGAAAATTTATGGTGCGAAGAGGTGACTTGATTACAAAGTTTGGTGGCTCCCTTCTTATAGTGATTGGCGTTCTGCAACTCTTGGGTTTCTGGTCAGATCTGATGATTTCGCTACGTTCACTTATCTCAGATTTTAGCCCGGTGATTTAATGACAGATCAGAGAGATTTACCAGAGTTAGGCTTCTTGGCACTGTGCAGATATGCATGGCGACAACTCACGAGCATGCGCACCGCCCTCATTCTTCTCATGCTGATGGGAATTGCTGCAATTCCGGGCTCTTTAATTCCACAGCGACCAGCTAATCCCATGGCGGTCCGTGATTTCTTTAAGGTGAATCCGGAACTAGCGCGTTGGTATGAGCGAGCATCACTTTTTGATGTCTATGCCTCACCGTGGTTTAGCGCAATTTACATACTTCTCTTCATCTCACTGATTGGTTGCGTGCTTCCACGTTCAGTCGAGCATTACAAAGCTATGTTGGCTAAGCCACCTGCAACTCCAAAGAATTTATCTCGACTCTCTCATTATGAAAACTTTGCAACCACACCTGATGCACTAGATCGGGCAAGTAGCTGGTTTAGCAAGAATCGGTTCCGAGTTCGAGTTGAAGAAAACTCACTCTCAGCTGAGAAGGGTTACTTGCGAGAAACTGGGAACTTGCTCTTCCATCTCTCATTGATTTTAATCTTGATAGGGGTGAGCTTCGGTTCACTCTTTGGAATGAATGGTTATGCCATTGTGAATGTGGGAGAACGCTTCATCAATGTGCCCACAACGTATGACACCCTTTCATTTGGAAAACTTAAAGGTGATAATTCCCTGCAACCTTTCCAAATCAAGGTTGATAAATTTCTTGCCAAGTACGATCCAAAGACAAGTGCGCCACTTGATTACACCGCGTGGGTTACGGTCACAGATGAAGGCAAAACTAGTAAGCAGACTATTAAGGTGAATAAACCCCTCACTTTTGGAAACGCTCGTGTGTATCTACAAGCTAACGGGTATAGCCCGGTCGTTACTGTCAGAGATGCCAATCAGAACGTGGTCTTCCAAGGTCCTGTGCCATTTCTGCCACAAGATGGAAACTTGCGATCCATCGGAGCAATCAAAGTTCCAGATGTGCAGCCCTCAATTGGCTTCGTTGCCTCATTTGTTCCCACAAACGCTCGAACAACTTCACAGGGTGCGATATCTATCTATCCAGAGTTACTTGATCCCAAACTTCTCTTCTCTATCTGGGAAGGTGACCTCGGTTTAGATTCTGGCGTTCCTCAATCCGTCTACAAAATTGATACAACTAATTTGAAGCAGATTGGACTTGGTTCAGTGAAGCCAGGTGATACATATAACTATTCTGGCGGCTCCATCACACTTGAGACCGTAATTCCGTGGGTCAATCTGCAGGTAGTGCAAGATCCCGGAAAGAGTTATGCGCTCATCGGCGCTATTCTTGCCATCACAGGACTGCTGACTTCACTCTACGGTCGTCGTCGCAGAATCTGGATTCGCGTAACAGATAGTGGAATTGAAGTTGCTGGGCTCGCAAAAAATAGTGCGCCTGGTCTTGAAGTAGAAGTTAGTAAATTTGTTTCATATGTGAAGGGAGAGCAGTAATGCAGACAACGTGGGCCTACATCTCAAACTACTTCGTTTACTCTGCCATGGCAGTCTTCACCTTTTCATTTATCGCGCATGCATTTGAAACTGCCTTCGCTGTGCGCACACCAGAGAGCTCGGATTCAACAGCTGGAAATCTGCTAGTAAAGACCTTGGATTACAAGCGCACCGAAAAAACTGCTCGCATCGCAACAGCTCTTATGATTTTGGCATTCGTGCTATTACTCGCAGGTGTGGTTGCTCGTGGCATTTCGGCTCAGCATGTTCCTTGGGGAAATATGTATGAGTTCTCCATCACCGGAGCACTAGCATTTACTGGCGCATATTTAATTGCCTTGCGAAAGTATGACCTTCGTTGGCTTGGACTTTTTGTATCAATCTCTGTCCTTCTTACACTAGGTACAGCAATCACACTCTTGTATCGCGATAGCTCTCCACTAGTTCCGGCGTTGAAATCAACCTGGCTTGTCATTCACGTAATTGCCGCGATTATCTCCGGCGGAGTCTTCTTACTTGCAAATGTTGTTGCAGGTGCGTATCTCTACCTTGATCGCGTGGAAGAGCGAGGTGCACGGCCTGCTTGGTTGCAGCGAGTGCCGAGCCTTGAAGTACTTGATCAGCTTTCTTATCGCCTGGTTGCATTTGTATTTCCACTCTGGACATTTGCAGTGATCGCGGGAGCAATTTGGGCAGAGAGTGCTTGGGGTCGTTACTGGGGCTGGGATCCAAAAGAGACGTGGGCATTTATTACCTGGGTTGCATACGCGGCTTACCTACATGCACGTGTAACTGTTGGCTGGCGAGGACGCCGAGCTGCATGGCTCTGTATTTTTGCTGGGTCTACATTCTTATTTAATTACGTATATGTAAATGTGTGGGGAACGGGAAAGCACACTTACTCTGGGCTGTAGAAGTTTCTATATATTGCGCAAGAAATCTGGGTCATCATCAGGAGGCAAAATTCGCTTCTGTGGCTTTCGCTTAGGCAGATTCTTCAATGGATTTCTACCGATAACCAAATATGCAATAGGACCAAAAATTCCAGTCAAGAGAATAATGATTAACCAGCCCCACTTAGGTAACTTCTGAATTTCAGTTTCATCTCGTCGGGCACAATCAATAAAAGTGTAGAGAGTCAGTGCCACCGATAAAATCAGGAGGAGACCTGTCAATTTAATCATGCTCCAATTGTAATCTCTTAAAGCGCTAGCGCGATAGCAAATGTTATCGCAAAGAGAAGTTGTAACTTACCCGTTCTCCCGAGCAGTGGAATAAGTTGGCTCCCTGTAGCGCCCTGAAGTACCTCTTTGGATATTGAGAAGGCCATCGGAAGGGTGATGAGAGTTAAAAGAACCCAGATATGTCCGGTCAGGGCGGCGAAGATATAGGCAGATGCCAGCAAGAGCACAAGAAATACTCTTGAACCGCGATCACCTAAGCGCACCGCCAGAGTTCGCTTTCCTACTATTTCATCTTGTTGCCTGTCGCGAATATTATTTATTGCAAGCAGAGCGCACGAGAGTGATCCCATGGGGACAGAGGCAGCAAATGAAACCCAGTTAATTTCTAGGGTCTGCACGTAAAAACTTCCCATCGTTGCAACCACTCCGAAGAAGATAAAGACCGACATCTCGCCTAAACCTTTATATCCATATGGATTTTTCCCACCGGTGTAACCCCAGGCAGCAGCAATAGCTGTAACCCCGAGCAGAATGACCCACCAAGAAGAAAGTGCAGCCAAAGCAATACCGGCGATAGATGCAGCTGCAAATGAGAGTATCGCTGCCCGCTTAACTGATTCAGCGGGCGCTAATCCTGATGCAGTTAAACGAACTGGTCCAATGCGATTGTCATCTGTTCCGCGAATGCCATCTGAATAATCATTTGAGTAGTTCACAGCTACTTGAAGACAGAGGCTGACACAGAGAGCCAGAAGCGCCTGCACTGGTTTGAAATCTGCGCCTGCCAAGACGGAGGCAACGAGAACAGGGGCGATTGCGGCAGGAAGTGTGCGAGGACGGGCACCTTGAATCCAAATATTAATGAGAACCCTCCAGATGCAACTCAGCTAACTTCTTGCGATCAACCTTACCGATTCCCATTAGGGGTAACTCTGCCAGGGCTAGGAATCCTCGCGGTTTGGCAACAGCTCCGAACTCCTCAACTAAAAATTCTGTAATTTCTTTCTCGTTAGCTGCCACATCACCGGTAATAGCAAGATGTAGCGCATCGCCCCATTCCGGATTCTTCACCCCAAAAGCGGCGAAGGTGAGAGCTGGATATCTATTCTGGATAAAGCGTTCAACGGCGCTGATGGAGATGTTTACGCCACCACAGATAAGAACATCATCGACTCTACCTTCAACAATGAGTCTGCCATCTTCTATTCTTCCGAAATCAGAGGTGAAGAACCATCCATCGTGCATCTCTTTCTTCCACTCTGACTCAGCGTTGATATAGCTGGTAGCCAGCACCGCTCCTTTTATTGCAATTCGGTTATCTTCCACAATTTTTACTTCAACTCCATCTAACGCCTGGGCGTTATAGACGCAGCCACCAGAAGTTTCCGTCATCCCGTAGGTAGTAACAATATTGATGCCGGCATCTCTTGATTGTTGGGCTAGCTCATTAGATAAGGCAGCGCCACCGACCAGAACAGCCTTTGCATCCACTAGATGCTTAAGTAAGTTCGAATCTGCCTTCAATGCACGAAATAGGTGGGTGGGAACAATCGCTGTGAAATCCACTTGTGGATATGGCCCTTGATGCTTACGTAGATCAACAGGTTCAGTTCCGAGTTCAAGGGAGCGGATAAGAACATTGATTCCGGCAATATGTGTTGCTGGCAATAGCAGTGACCATGAATCACCAGCGGATGCGCCTAAAAATTTATTTGCTGCTTTGGCAGAAGCAAAGAGCGCGGCTGAAGAAAGCCCGACCTCTTTTGCTACCCCGGAACTTCCGGTCGTAGCAACGACAAGGCTGATGTCACCTTCAACAAGGCTGGTGGATGTCTGGCCAAGAGATAGCGCTGGGCCTTTTGATGCCAGAGCTGTTGCCAGGCGCGCCATTAATTCGCGCACACTCCACTCGGGATTGGCTGCGAGAAGTTCTCGTTGTGCGTTCTGCTCCATTGCCCGCGTAGGCTATCGCTCGTAGACCAGATGGAGGAATCGTGAGCAAGCCTATTAAGCGTGATTTTGGTGACCGCACTATCCCGGCATGGGTAACTGGCCCTGGTGGCGAGGCATTTACCGATATCAAATATCAGGTTGGCGATGGCATCGCAAAAATCACGATCGACCGACCAGAAGTGCGAAATGCATTTCGCCCGCAAACAATTATTGAATTGAAATCCGCCTTTGATTTAGCGCGCGATCACTCTGAAGTTGGCGTCATCATTCTTACCGGTCAAGGCGATGAAGCTTTCTGTTCTGGTGGAGATATCAGCGTTCGTGGAGATGATGGATATCTCGGAGATGATTCTCTTTCACAACAAGGAGTGGGTCGACTCAATGTTTTGGATTTGCAGGTACAAATTCGTAGAACTCCAAAACCAGTCATTGCCATGATTGCAGGTTGGGCAATTGGCGGGGGACATGTTTTACATGTTGTCTGCGATCTCTCAATCGCTGCCGATAATGCAAAGTTTGGTCAGACCGGACCGATGGTTGGTTCATTTGATGGCGGTTATGGTTCTGGTTTATTGGCGGCAAGTGTGGGACAGAAGAAGGCTCGCGAAATTTGGTTTCTTACCCGTCAATACGATGCCCAAGAAGCGCTATCAATGGGGCTGGTTAATACTGTTGTGCCACTCAAAGAATTGGAAGCGGAGACTGTTTCATGGTGTCGTGAGATGCTGCAAAATTCACCGATGGCACTTCGCCTAATTAAGGCATCTATGAACGCAGCCGATGATGGACTTGCAGGAGTACAACAACTTGCGGGAGACGCCACTCTTCTCTTTTATTTATCGCAAGAAGGACAAGAAGGACGCGATGCCTATAAGGAGAAGCGCAAACCTGACTTTGGAAAGTTTCCCAAGCGTCCTTAATTTATGGATCAATCTCTGCTCGAAACGATGCGCGTTGTTGCGCTGCCAACGAAGACTAACTTTCGTGGCATAAGCGTTCGAGAAGTATCACTCTTTAAAGGCGAATATGGCTGGGGAGAGTTCTCACCATTTCTTGAATACAGTGCGGCCGAATGTGCGCCATGGCTTAGGTGTGCAATAGAGGCGGCAACTAAGCCCCGCCCCAAACTCTTTCGCCAATCGATTAAAGTAAATGGCACGCTTCCAGCGCTCAACAATCCAGATGAAATTGAAGGCATCGTAAATTCTTTTCCTGGTGTTACTACCTTTAAAGTAAAAGTTGGCGATAACTTAAGTGAAGATATTGCCCGCCTGGCCAAAGTTAGAGCGTTGCGCCCAGAGGCGAAACTACGTATTGATGTCAACGGTAATTGGTCGGTAGCAGATTCCGTTATCAACCTACGTGCAATCTACGAAAACATTGGGCCCTTGGAATATGTGGAGCAACCATGTGCCACGATTGAAGATTTACGTGAATTAAAAGAAAAGCTCCACATCGATATTCCGATTGCCGGCGATGAAGTTCTACGCAAAGCCCGCGATCCATTTGCTATCAACCTTGAAGGCGCAGTTGATGTCTTGATGCTTAAGGTGCAACCACTCGGTGGCATCGAGCGAGCTCATAAACTGGCAGAGCATCACAAACTGCCTGTCGTTGTATCTAGCGCGCTAGAAAGCGCAGTTGGTATCAATTACGGATTGATCTTGGCAGCATCGTTTCCAGAGCTGGACTTTGACTGCGGATTAGGTACAGGCTCATTGCTAGCTAAAAATATCGCCGAGTTGCCAATCATTGATGGTCAGATTCACATTAGAGAATTCGAGCCAGAATTCAGCGGTCATGAAGTGGCGCCAGAACGCTTTGATTGGTGGAAGAATCGGGTTATGAAGACGGCCGAGCTCTTGTGATGAATTCTTCAACTCAATTAGCTCGCGTGATAGTTCGCCAAATTCTTGAAGCCGGCGTGAAAGATGTCGTGATTTCACCGGGTTCACGTAACGCTCCACTTTCAATCGCCTTTTATCAGGCGAGCAAGAAGGGGCTGATAAAGCTTCATGTGCGTATTGATGAGCGCACGGCAGCCTTCTTCGCACTCGGCATAGCAAAGGCTTCCGGGTTACCCGTGCCAATCCTGTGCACAAGTGGAACAGCGGTAGCTAATTACCACCCTGCTGTTCTAGAAGCATCACACACAAATACTCCGCTCTTAGTGCTCACCGCTGATAGGCCAGCATCTCTTCGTAGAACTGGAGCCAATCAAACAACGGAGCAAGCACGCATCTTTGGTAAGGCTGTTCGTTACTTTGCCGATGTTTCAGGCTCTGCATATCCGATGGAACTTCCCTTTAACTCACTTCAGTCAGGGCCAGTACAGCTGAACATTCAATTTGAAGAGCCACTTATTGGCGAAAGTGATGACTCATGGCTTGATGCGTTGAAGATTTCTCCTCCTACCGTCTTTGATCGCAAGTCACCTGGAACTTTTCATACCAAGTCCACCCGAGGAGTTCTAGTTATCGGACATGACCGTGGTGGATTAAGTGCTGAGTCAGTGATTAAGTTTTCAGAAGAACTCGGTTGGCCAGTTATTTCCGAAGACCCACTCACCTTTGAAAGTGCTATCTCACATGCCAGCGTCTTTTTAACATCAAATACCATTTCGGAAGATCTCACACCAGACACCGTTGTTGTCATTGGTCGCACAACTCTTTCTCGTTCAATTAATGCATTCATCTCACGTGCCAGAAAAACTATTGTCATTGATCCACGCCTAGCAACCGTTGATTCTGATCGAAGCGCCTCACAGAAATTTACCCAGCTGCCGGCCCTGGAAGTACGAACACCTGATGCTGAGTATGCCGAGAAGTGGAAGAAGTACTCACTTCGTGCAATGAAGCTGGTCGCTGACATTTCAACATGGTCAGAACAACTAGTTGCACGTGAAGTCGCCGCAAGAATTCCGGACGGAACCGCACTATTTATCTCATCCTCTCGCCCAATCCGTGACATAGAGGGATTTGCTCGTGCACGCAGCGGGGTTGAAACCTTTGCCAACCGTGGCCTAGCTGGAATTGATGGAAACATCTCCACCGCACTCGGTATCGCATCACAGCGCACAGCAACGATTGCAGTCCTCGGTGACCTGGGATTCCTGCACGATCTCACAGGTTTGATTCAGCAAGAGCAGATCAACCTCAAGATTTTCGTGATTAACAACGATGGCGGCGGCATCTTCTCCACTCTAAGCCAACGCGGGGTTGATGGTTTTGAAGAGGTATTTGGAACACCACATGGTTTAAATCTTCCAGCAATTGCAAGTGCTATGGGAATAGCAACTAAAGAGATAAGCAATCAAGCAGAATTACAATCGGAGATATCTGCGCCAATTAAGGGCGTAAGCGTTGTTGTGATTAGCGTTCCTACTAGAGAATCAAATGCGGATTTCTTGCAGGGGATTTACAAGAGCATTTCATCCATGTAGCGCAGAGCGCATCGGAATCATCTTCGCCGCGCTCTCTTCCAGTTCCTTTTCGGGAGTAGATGCGGCAACAATTCCACAGCCGGCAAAGATGCGAATACTGCGATCAGTAATCTGACCTGTGCGAAGTGCAATGCCAAGTTCACCATCACCACTTGCATCAATCCAACCCACTGGGCCGGCATAGCGCCCACGGTTCATACCTTCAATTTCATCAATGACGTCGAATGCAATATTTCTTGGTGTTCCACATACCGCTGCCGATGGATGCAGTGCTTTCAGAAGTGAGAAAGCATCGATATGTTGTTTTGATTCAATCAAAGCTCCGGTGACATCTGTTGCCAGGTGCATGACGTTTGCCAAGTGCAGCACATAAGGAGATTCCGGCACATTTGTGGAAGAACAAAATGGATCCAGCGCATCTGCAACAGAGCGAACCGCATACTCGTGCTCTTCTAAATCTTTAGATGAGCGAGCAAGGGAAGCTGCAAGTGCTAAATCTTTCTCATCCTCACCGGTCTTTGAAATAGTTCCAGCCAACACACGTGATGTCACCATTCCGCGCGAAAGTCGCACGAGTAACTCTGGTGTTGCCCCCACCAATCCACCAACAGCAAATGTCCATGTCGTTGGATATTCGGCGGCCAGTTTTTTAAGAATTGGTCGCGGGTCGATATCAGAATCTGCAGTTGCAATCAGGTCACGTGCAAGTACTACCTTTTCAACCGACGTGTTGCTGACTCGCGAGACGACGTCGGCGACTCGCTTCATCCATTCAGCAGAAGAGAGCGTGCCTTGGCCAAAGGTAAATGTTGCAGCATTTGTGAGTGGTGCACTCTGCGGCAAGGTCGGTTGGGGTTGGTCGCCAATCCAGGTAACCCAGGAGTTGGCACCTTTTTGTCCCACCACAATTTGTGGAATAACCAAGACAGACTCTTCATTTCTATCGAATGAGAAGGAGGTAAAGAGAACTGGTCCAGTGCCACTGCCGTGTACTGAGTTAGAGATAGAAAAAGTCTCTAGTTGTTGGTGCCACCAGGTGCGAGCCTTTTCAAAGCGGTCTTTTCCACTTACAACTGTTCTTGCGTGCACACCCCAGCCAATGAGACCTTCACTATTTCGTACCCATGAAATGGGTGCTGTAGCAGGCAACAAATCGAGTAGCGGAAGATGTTCACCAATTCGAGCAGTGGTGACTGGAATTAACTGCGGCATCTACTTATTGAGCGTGCGTGAGATTCTGCGCCACACAAGTGGCAGCGAAGTTGCAGTAATTGCAATCTTGAGAGCTTCACCGAGAATGAATGGAGTAAAGCCAGCAGCAATTGTCTTTGACCAAGAAAGGTCAAGAGTGTGTTGTAACCACAGTAATCCGAAGGTGAAGATGATGGCATCGCCAAGAAGGAGTGCTGGAAAAGAAGTTCTAAATTTCTGGTCTGCTTTACGATCAGCTAGATAACCAAGCACAAGGGAGGCAACTAACATCCCAACGAGATATCCACCGGTTGCGCCGATTAGGCGACCAATTCCGTGATTGGCAGATGTGGCAGAAGGAGCAAAAATTGGGGCACCAGCAACACCGGCAAGTAGATACGTGGCAAAGGTAAGAACGCCTAAGCGAGCGCCATAGGTAGTTCCAATAAGTAACACTGCAAGAGTTTGACCTGTGACAGGAACGGGAGATCCGGGCACTGGGATTGAAATCTGAGCAAGGAGTGCGATGAAAGCTACGCCTGCTGCCACAAAGAGAACTTGAGTAAGTGCTGTACTACGTGGGAAAACAGTGGCGCGAAGTGATCCTGATTGAATCGACATGGTGAAAACCTCTCATCTGTATTTCTTCTATAAGTTGTGCCCGAAGCCTACCTTCGGGGAGAATATGCCCATGTCGCGCGCCAGTATGGATAAGAACCCGGAAGAAGTAGCGGCGATGTTCGATGGGGTTGCCAAGCGCTATGACCTAGTCAACGATTTGCTCAGTTTGGGCCAGACCAAAGCCTGGCGCCGTGCCACCACCAAAATTATTGCCCCACGGGCCGGGATGAAGATTCTAGATTTAGCTGCCGGAACCGGGTCGAGCTCTGATCCTTTAGCTGCCGCCGGCGCCGATGTGATCCCAGCTGATTTCAGTGAAGGGATGTTGGCCGCGGGCCGGAAAGCTCGCCCGCATCTAGCATTTACCAAGGCCGATGCCTTAAATCTGCCCTTTAGCGATGGTCAATTTGATCTGGTGACAATCTCCTTTGGCCTTCGCAATACCGCTGATATCGACCTGGCCTTGGCCCAGATGCTGCGGGTGACCAAGCCTGGCGGACAGTTGGTCGTATGCGAGTTCTCGAGCCCGACCTTTGGACCCTTTCGCACCATCTATACCAACTACCTGATGCGGGCACTTCCCTGGGTGGCCAGACGAACCTCTTCCAACCCCGATGCCTATATCTACCTGGCCGAATCGATTCGGGCCTGGCCAGATCAGAAGGCGCTCGCCGCCAAGATTGAAGCGGCCGGCTGGAGCCGGGTCACCTGGACCAATCTGACTGGCGGAGTTGTCGCAGTTCACAAGGCGTTTAAGTAATTCCAGTTTTTTGCCACGCTGGATTGCACTTAGGATTGCGCTCGTGAGCGGCAATCCATATATCCCAATAATCGTGATTTTCGCGATTGGCTTTGGCTTTGCCGCCTTCTCTGTCGCAATCGCCGCCGTCACCGGGCCGGCTCGATATAACCGCGCCAAGCAAGAGGCCTATGAATGTGGAATCGAACCTTCTCCCCAAGCTCTGCAAGGTGGTCGTTTTCCGGTGAAGTACTTTCTTACCGCAATGCTCTTCATCATCTTCGATATCGAAATTGTCTTTCTCTATCCATGGGCAGTCGCCTTTGATCAACTTGGGTTATTTGGATTAGTTGAAATGGCAATCTTTATTGGAACAGTTTTTGTTGCATATGCATATGTGTGGCGCCGTGGCGGATTGGAATGGGATTAAATCGTGGGACTAGAAGATAAATTACCAAGCGGAGTTTTACTTTCCACGGTTGAAGGACTTGCCGGGTATATGCGCAAGAGTTCACTCTGGCCAGCAACCTTTGGTCTTGCCTGCTGCGCGATTGAAATGATGGCACTTGGTTCAGCGCCAAAGCATGACATTTCTCGTTTTGGTATGGAACGTTTTTCTGCCTCGCCTCGTCAAGCAGATCTGATGATCGTTGCCGGTCGTGTTTCACAGAAGATGGCACCAGTGCTGCGACAGATTTATGATCAAATGACAGCGCCAAAGTGGGTAATTTCCATGGGTGCGTGTGCTTCATCTGGTGGAATGTTTAACAACTACGCAATCGTGCAAGGCGTTGATCACGTTGTTCCAGTTGATATTTATCTTCCAGGATGCCCACCACGTCCAGAACAGTTGATGGATGCAATCATCAAGCTCCACACTCTTATTGGCGATACCAAGCTCGGCCCTAATCGGGAAGCGGTTATTAAAGAAGTAGAACTTGCAGCGATGAATGCCAAGCCAACCATTCAAATGAAGGGTTTGCTCGCCTAAATGACTCAAGAACAGAACGGTATGTTCGGCGCTGCCGGAACGGGAGATACCTCGGGATATGGCGGACTTGTTCGCACCGCGGCCGCAACTGGTTCCACCGAGCGCCCATACGGCGGATATTTTGATGATGTCGCCGATGATTTAGAGCGTGCATATCCGGACTTTGCCGATGCCATTACTCGGGTAGTTGTAGATCGCGGCGAACTTACTTTGCATGTTAAGAAATCACGTTTAGTTGAGGTTGCATTTATTCTGCGCGATAAGTTGAAATTTGAAATGTGTATGGGAGTTTCCGGTGTGCACTACCTAGATCGCACGGGTGCTGAACTCGTTGCCCTCTATCCATTGCTCTCGATGACAAAGAACCAACGGATTCGCCTTGAAGTAGCAACATCAGAATTAGATCCACATATTCCATCAGTTGTTGAAGTGTGGGCTGGAAATAATTGGCATGAGCGGGAAGCCTTCGACATGTTCGGAATTATCTTTGATGGACATCCTGGCCTTACTCGTATCTTGATGCCTGATGATTGGGATGGACATCCGCAACGGAAAGATTATCCATTGGGTGGAATCTCAGTTGAGTACAAGGGTGCAACAACGCCTGCTCCATCACAACGCAGGAGCTACCAGTGACTACAACATTTGATCCATACGCATCATCGCGCGAAACCACCGAAGGCACAGTCTTCTCTGTTACCGGTGGCGATTGGGATTCGCTAGTTTCTGAAATTGGTGAATCTAAAGAAGAACGCATCATCGTCAACATGGGTCCACAGCACCCATCTACTCATGGAGTACTTCGCCTGGTGCTAGAACTTGAAGGCGAAACCATTACTGAGGTGCGTACAGGTATTGGCTATTTACACACTGGAATTGAAAAGAACATTGAATTCCGTAACTGGACCCAAGGTGTCACATTCGTGACTCGTATGGATTACCTGTCACCAATCTTTAATGAAACCGCTTACTGCCTCGCTGTGGAAAAACTTCTTGGTATCACCAATGACATTCCAGAGCGCGCTTCAGTCATTCGCGTGCTCATGATGGAGCTCAACCGAATCTCCTCTCACATGGTCGCACTCGGCACCGGCGCACTTGAACTTGGCGCCATGGGACCTATGTTCTTTGCCTTCCGCGATCGCGAAATCATTCTTGATACCTTTGAAGAGATCACTGGATTACGTATGAATATGGCCTATGTGCGTCCCGGGGGAGTTTCGCAAGATCTGCCGGCCGGAATGGGTACCAAACTTCGCGAAGTAGTCAAGACTCTTCGTAAGAACTTTGAAGACAATGCCAAGTTGCTTATCGGTAACACAATCTGGATGAAGCGCACAGAAGGAATTGGTTATCTTGATCTAGCAGGATGCACAACGCTAGGAATTACTGGACCAGTACTTCGCTCTGCCGGACTCCCATGGGATCTACGAAAGACACAGCCTTACTGCGGATATGAAAATTATGAATTCGATGTCATCACAGCCGATACCGCCGATGTCTATGGCCGTTTCTTAGTGCGCATGGCGGAACTAGAACAATCACTTCGCATTATTGAACAAGCAATTGATAAGTTAGATGCACTAGAGGGTCAACCAGTAATGGTTGCCGATAAGAAGATTGCTTGGCCGGCGCAGTTAGCACTCGGCGCTGATGGCCTAGGAAACTCACTGGAGCACATCCGTGAAATCATGGGCTCTTCTATGGAATCACTGATTCACCACTTCAAGCTTGTCACCGAAGGTTTCCGCGTACCGGCAGGCCAGGCATATGTGGCAATTGAATCTCCACGCGGAGAACTTGGAGCACATGTTGTCTCCGACGGTGGTACTCGCCCATACCGAGTTCATTTCCGCGAACCATCTTTTAATAACTTGCAAGCAACTTCTGCCATGAGTGAAGGCGGAATGATTTCCGACATTATCGGCGCAGTTGCTTCTATTGATCCTGTAATGGGAGGGGTGGACCGCTAATGGCTACTGATCAGATTCTCAATCAAGATGTAATGCAGTCAATTATCAAGCGCTACCCACGTAGTCGCTCAGCGATTATGCCGCTGCTTCACTATGTGCAATCAGTATCTGGTTATGTAACAAACGAAGGCATTGAATTAATCTCAGTTCTGCTCGACATTGAAACGGCAGAAGTATCTGCGGTGGCAACGTTTTATACCCAGTACAAGCGCAAGCCGGTGGGTGAGTATCACGTGGGAGTCTGTACCAATACCTTGTGCGCGGTAATGGGCGGAGATGCAATCTTTTCAGCACTTAAAGAGCATCTTGGCATTGAAAATGATGGTGTTACAGATGATGGAAAAGTTTCACTTGAACATATCGAGTGCAACGCCGCCTGTGATTACGCACCGGTTGTGATGGCTAACTGGGAGTTCTACGACAACCAAACTGTTGAATCTGCTAAATCACTGGTTGATGCAGCGCGTTCCGGTAAGCCACCTGCGCCCACACGTGGACCAAGCAAACTTGTTACATATAAGCAAGCATCAGCTGTGCTTGCTGGCATCGATGACGGACTTGCACGCGAAGGTGTTCAGGCCGGTGGCCCCACACTTCTCGGACTTAAACTTTCAAAGGAAGGTAAGTAATGTCAAAGTTAACTCCCGTCCTTTCGGCACATTGGGATGAAGCAGATTCATTTACCATCGAGGCTTACACCCGCCACGGTGGATATACCGCTTCCAAAAAAGCACTTGCCATGGATCCTGATGCAGTCATTCAGTTAGTGAAAGATTCTGGTCTTCGCGGTCGCGGCGGTGCTGGCTTTCCTACTGGAATGAAGTGGGGATTTATTCCGCAGGGTGACGATAAAGATCACTACTTGGTAGTTAACGCAGATGAATCTGAACCGGGAACTTGTAAAGATACGCCGCTTCTTATGGCTAACCCACATGTGCTTATTGAAGGTTGCATCATTGCTTGTCATGCCATTCGAGCAAAGCGGGCATTTATCTATATTCGCGGTGAAGTCACACATGTTGTTCGCCGCGTTAACGCTGCGATTGCAGATGCCTATAGCGCTGGCCACCTTGGAAACGGAATTGATATCACTCTTCACATCGGAGCAGGTGCGTATATTTGTGGCGAGGAAACCGCACTCCTTGATTCACTAGAAGGTTTCCGTGGGCAACCACGTTTGCGTCCACCATTTCCAGCAATTGCTGGTCTCTATGCCCGCCCTACTGTGGTCAATAACGTTGAATCAATCGCATCTGTTCCGGCAATTATCAGCAATGGCGCAGAGTGGTACCAATCAATGGGCACAGAGAAGTCAAAGGGTGCAACTCTTTACTCACTTTCAGGCCATGTGAATAACCCTGGCCAATTCGAAGCACCACTTGGAATTACTTTGCGTGAAATTCTTGAACTCGCTGGTGGAGTTCGCACCGGACATAAGCTCAAGTTCTGGACACCTGGCGGATCTTCAACTCCACTCTTTACCGATGCCCACCTTGATACGCCACTGGATTACGAGGGTGTGGCAGCAGCGGGTTCCATGCTTGGAACTAAAGCACTTCAAATCTTTGATGAAACAACATGTGTAGTGCGCGCAGTACTTCGCTGGACTGAGTTCTATAAGCACGAATCATGCGGAAAGTGCACACCATGTCGTGAAGGCACTTGGTGGCTGGTTCAAATCTTGCGCGATCTGGAAAATGGAACTGGTACAGAGGCAGACCTTGATAAGTTACTCGACCTCTGCGACAACATTATGGGTCGTTCATTTTGCGCACTCGGTGATGGCGCAACCAGCCCAATCACATCTTCAATTAAGTATTTCCGTGATGAATACATCGCACACCTGACAAACGGCGCCTGCCCATTTGATCCTGTGAAATCAACGCTCTTTACCGGGGCGGTGATCTAGTGACTACAACTCAAGATTCCGCAGTTGCCGTAGAACTCATCACCGTCGTTATCGATGGCTTTGAAGTCTCTGTTCCTAAGGGAACTCTTATTATTCGCGCAGCTGAAAAACTTGGAATTCAAATTCCAAGATTCTGCGATCATCCACTTCTAGATCCAGTAGGTGCTTGTCGTCAGTGCCTAGTTGATGTTGAAATCAATGGTCGCGCATTTCCAAAGCCACAAGCCTCTTGCACAATTCCGGTAGAACCAAACATGATTGTAAAAACACAACTGACTTCACCTGTTGCAGATAAGGCTCAGAAAGGTGTGATGGAGCTGCTGCTTGGTAACCACCCACTTGATTGCCCAGTCTGCGATAAAGGTGGCGAATGCCCATTGCAGAACCAAGCGATGAGCAATGGTCGCGCAGATGCCCGCCTAGATGGATATAAGCGCACCTTCGAAAAGCCAATCAGTATCTCTTCATCCGTACTTCTAGATCGCGAACGTTGTGTTCTCTGTGCTCGCTGCACCCGATTCTCGGAACAAATTGCATCAGATGCATTTATTACGCTCAACGAACGTGGCGCGCTCCAGCAAGTGGGCATTTATGAAAATGATCCATTTAAATCTTATTTCTCAGGTAATACGGTGCAGATTTGCCCAGTAGGTGCGCTCACCGGTGCTTCATATCGTTTCCGTGCCCGTCCCTTTGATTTAGTTTCTACGCCATCTGCCTGTGAGCACTGTGCATCAGGTTGTGACATGCGCACCGATGTTCGACGTGGCAAGACACTTCGTCGTCTTGCCGGCGATGATGCATCAGTAAATGAAGAATGGAATTGCGATAAGGGGCGTTGGGCATTTAAGTATGTAACCGCCCTCGATCGTCTTACCCATCCACTTGTGCGCAATGCAGAGGGCGTGCTGGTTCAAGCATCATGGCCGGAAGCACTTGCAGCTGCTGCGGCGGGGCTTAAGGGAAAGCGGGCCGCAGTAATCACTGGTGGCCGCGTGACTACAGAAGATGCTTATGGCTACGCAAAGTTTGCCCGTATTGCGCTAGGAACAAACGATATTGATTTCCGCACGCGTGTGACTTCTGATGAAGAAGGCAACTTCCTGGCCGCCCACGTCGTTGGATCATCTGCCACCTATCGCGATATCGATGTCGCAGACCACGTAGCACTGATTGCCTTCGAACCCGAAGAAGAATCACCTATTGTCTTCTTGCGTCTAAATAAGAATTTCAAGAAGCGAGGCCTGAAAGTTTCGGCAGTCGCAACGAAACAATCTATCGCCATGGATAAACTCAAAGCAGAGTTTGTAAAAGTTGCACCAGGTGCTGAAAGTTCAGCAGTTGCAACACTTTCACTCACCGCAAAGTCGCTGATTCTTGTGGGAGAGCGCGCTTCTGAAAGTGCAGGTCTCTTCTCAGCAGTTGCCGCACTTGCGGCAAAGACAGGTGCGAAGATTGCCTATATTCCACGCCGAGCAGGAGAACGTGGGGCACTTGAAGCAGGTGCACTCGGATCACTTCTTCCGGGTGGACGTCCCGTAAGTGATGCGGCAGCTCGAGTAGATATTGCAGCTGCATGGGGAGTTGCCGCACTCCCAACTGAACTGGGGCGCACAACAACAGAAATTATCTCTGGCCTTGCATCTAATCAGCTTGATGCAATTGTTGTGGGTGGCGTCGATGCGCATGACTTACTGAACTCGCGCCAGGCGCTGGATGCGCTAAAGAAATCATTTGTGGTCTCATTAGAAATTGCGCCAAGTTCGATAACGGAAGTTGCAGATGTTGTACTGCCGGTGGCGGCAATTACCGAAAAGAGTGGAAGTTTCCTCAACTGGGAAGGTCGGGCGCGCGCATTTGATGCAGCCGTTGAAGACTCCCAGAACCGTAGTGATGTTCGTATTCTGTCCATGATTGCCGATGCCATGGGTGAATCCATCATGCTCGGCACAGTCACCGCAGCAGCACGTGAATTTAATCAACTAGGTAAGTGGGATGGTGCACGCGTTGCATTCGCACCTGTGACACCAGTAGCTGCGAAAGCTATCGGCGGCAACGATGCACTTCTTACTTCATGGCGCCGTTTGCTTGATATGGGAACTTTGCAAAAAGGTGAAGACAATCTTGCTGGCACACGTCGCCCAACAGTTGCTGTGATTTCAGCTAAGCGCGCCACATCAATCGGTGTGACATCAGGTGATCAGGTGCGGGTCTCTAATTCATACGGCTCCATCACAATTCCAGCACTGGTTGAAGATATTCACGATGATGCTGTGTGGTTACCGCGTAATTCATTTGCATCACAAACTCTAGTTTCACTCAATGCTGCACACGGCGATGTAGTTACGGTGGTGAAGGCATGAGTACAGCAGAACTTTTAGGAAAAGATCCAGGTTGGATTATTGCGGTTAAGGCACTCATTGTCTTTATCATCTGCGTTGTTGCAACGCTGATGGCAGTCTGGACTGAGCGCCGAGTGCTAGCCAAAATGCAGCTGCGCACTGGTCCTAACCGGGTGGGAAAGTTTGGACTTCTTCAATCACTTTCTGATGGCGTCAAGCTCGCGCTGAAAGAAGACATCATTCCGGCGGCTGCAGATAAAGTCGTATTTATCATCGCACCAATTATTGCTACCGCAATGTGCTTTATGGCCTTTGCCGTCATTCCAATGACTGGGGTAGTAAATCTCTTTGGACATCAGACCGCACTTCAATTGACCGATCTGCCAGTGGGAGTTCTCTACATTTTGGCTGTCACATCAATTGGTGTCTATGGCGTTGTACTTGCTGGATGGTCTTCTGGTTCGACCTACCCACTACTTGGTGGATTGCGTTCAAGTGCTCAGGTAATCTCATATGAAATCGCAATGGGGCTCTCACTTGTTGCCGTCTTTATCTATGCCGGCTCGATGTCGACATCTGTAATCGTTGATTCACAGCACCAGAACATCTGGAATGCAGTTGTTCTCTTTCCATCATTCATTATTTACGTCATTTCCATGGTGGGCGAGACAAACCGCGCACCATTTGACTTGGCTGAAGCAGAAGGTGAACTTGTTGGTGGTTTCCACACCGAGTACTCATCACTGAAATTCGCACTCTTCTTCCTCGCTGAATATGTCAACATCATTGCCGTCTCAGCACTTGCGACAACGCTCTTCCTTGGTGGTTATCACGCACCTCCAGGACTTGGCTTTACAGAGCAGTGGCTGGGTGGATGGTTCACATTTATTTGGTTCATTACCAAAGTCAATTTATTCTTCTTCATCTTCATGTGGCTGCGCGCAACACTTCCACGTCTTCGCTATGACCAATTTATGAAGTTTGGCTGGAAGGTTCTTATTCCAGCTTCATTGGTCTGGATTCTGATCGTGGCAACCCTTCGCGTCTTGCAGCAACAAGGTGCAAACCGGGCTGTCATCATCGCCTTTGCCGGTGGAGTTGTTCTCTTATTGATGGCAGTTTCAACCTTTACGGATCGCAATAAGAAAATTTCTCGAGCTCCACTTGCCGAAGGTGAAAGCCCTGATTTCCCAGTGCCTTCACTTCCACATCTTCGCTCTATTAGCGTCACAGGAGGCCAGAAATGACAGATTTCATTGAGCCACGTAAGAATTCAGAGCTCGGTATCAATTCAGTTCCATTTGTAGAAGTGGAGCAACCTGGCGCTGCGCCACTGCTGGAACAAGCAAAGGGATTCTGGGTCACCTTCTCAACCATGTTTAAGAAGAACCAGACTGTGCAATACCCAGATGTAAAAGCTCCAACGGCTCCACGTTTTCATGGCCGCCACCAACTTAATCGCCATCCTGATGGTTTAGAAAAATGTATTGGGTGCGAACTCTGTGCTTGGGCATGCCCAGCAGATGCAATTTATGTTGAAGGCGGAGATAACACTTCAGGCAATCAACTTTCTCCAGGAGAGCGCCATGGCGCGGTCTATCAGATTAATTATCTGCGCTGCATTTTCTGCGGTCTCTGTGTTGAAGCATGTCCTACACGAGCGCTGACAATGACTAACGAGTACGAACTAGCAGATGACAAGCGGGAAAAGCTAATCTTCGAAAAGGAAGATCTACTTGCTCCACTACGTCAAGGAATGCTGGCACCACCACACCCAATGTATCCAGGTATGACAGATACTAATTATTACAACGGTGATGTGAAGGAAGCACACCCATCACAACAGGAACAGAACTAATGCTAGAGATTCAAACTCCTGAGACCATCATGTTCTGGGTGCTGGCCCCACTCTCTGTCATTGCGGCGCTCGGAATGCTCCTGGTGAAGAAAGCGGTGCACTCTGCGCTCTTACTTGCCTGGGTCATGATCACTCTTGCAATTTTCTATATTGCACAAGATGCACTCTTCCTAGGAATCGTTCAAATCGTGGTCTACACCGGAGCAGTCATGATGCTCTTCCTCTTTATCTTGATGCTAGTTGGTGTGGATGCATCTGATTCATTGACTGAAACAATTTCTGGACTTCGCCCGATTGCAATTACTGCAGCAGTAGGTTTTGGCGGACTCTTCGTCTCCCTGATAGGCAGAGCAAAACTGGGCCGTGATGCCGTCGGTCTTACTGCCGCCAATACCAATGGAAATGTTGAAAGCCTGGCGCAGCAGCTCTTTTCTACCTATGTCTGGCCCTTTGAAGTCGTCTCTGCGCTACTAATTACCGCAGCACTTGGCGCCATGGTTCTTGCTCATCATCAACGCAGCGTTGCCCGACCTACCCAACGAGAACAATCAATCGCACGTTTTCGCTCAGGTTCACTTGCCGGCGCCGCCGGACTTCCTAGCCCGGGTGTCTTTGCTCGTCACAACGCCGTAGATGTGCCAGCGCTACTTCCAGATGGAAGCGCCGCACCTACCTCAATTTCAGCAACACTGAAAGCTCGCGGAGATATGTTGGAATCTCGATCATTTGAACTCGGCGAAGTTGATAACACTGTTGCGGAGGAGAAGTAATGAATCCGTATAACTATCTCTATTTAGCAGCGCTTCTTTTCACCATTGGCGCAGTGGGCGTTGTTGTTCGCCGAAATGCCATTGTGGTCTTTATGTGTGTTGAGCTGATGCTCAATGCGGCAAACCTCACCCTCGTTACTTTTTCACGCATCAATGGCACACTCGATGGTCAAGTGGTCGCCTTCTTTACGATGGTTGTGGCTGCCTGCGAAGTGGTGGTTGGGCTCGCAATTATCGTGACTATCTATCGCTCACGTCGTTCTGCCTCAGTCGATGATGCTAGTTTGTTGAGACGATAACGATGACAACTTCTACTTCATTATTTTATTTGATTGCACTTCCACTTTTTGGAGCCACGATCCTTCTGCTCGCAGGACGCCGGGCCGATAGTTGGGGTCACATACTTGCAACGGTGCTCTCTGCCAGTTCATTTGGAGTCGGTGTTTTCCATCTGACACAGATGCTGTCTCGTACAACAGAACAACGCCCCGTTACTCAGAAACTCTTTTCTTGGATCAACGTTGGAACTTTTAACGTTGATGCCGGGCTCTTACTAGATCAACTTTCAATCTGCTTCGTCCTTCTTATTACAGGTGTGGGCACCCTGATTCATATCTACTCAATTTCTTATATGTCGCACGACCCAGACCGACGTCGCTTCTTTGCTTATCTGAACCTCTTTATCGCTGCGATGTTATTGCTCGTTCTCGGAGATTCCTATCTCAACCTATATGTGGGCTGGGAGGGCGTAGGTCTTGCTTCTTACCTCTTGATCGGTTTCTGGAATCAGAAGCCGGCATATGCAACTGCATCAAAGAAGGCATTTGTGATGAACCGTATTGGCGATATGGGTCTTTCATTTGCCATCATGATCGCTTTTGCAACTCTTGGAACTGTCTCCTTTAGTGGAGTCAAAGATGCTTCAGCAGGTGCATCGACGGCGGCCCTAACAGGTATTGGAATTATGTTGTTAGTGGCAGCCGCTGGTAAGTCGGCGCAGTTCCCATTACAAGCATGGCTTGGCGATGCGATGGCTGGTCCGACACCAGTATCTGCACTCATTCACGCAGCAACGATGGTGACGGCAGGTGTGTACCTCATTGTTCGTTCTAACTTTATCTTTGATGCCGCGCCAACTGCCCAACTACTTGTTGTCATCGTTGGCGCAATTACTCTGACATTCGGCGCACTTGTTGGTACTGCAAAAGATGACATCAAGAAGGCACTGGCAGCATCAACGATGTCTCAGATTGGTTACATGATCTTGGCTGCCGGCCTTGGACCTGCCGGATATGCATTTGCCATCATGCACTTACTTTCCCACGGTTTCTTTAAGGCAGGCATGTTCTTAGGTGCCGGTTCGGTCATGCATGGCATGAATGACCAAGTGAATATGCGTCGCTATGGCGCACTTCGTAAATTTATGCCGATTACCTTTGCCACATTTGGGCTCGGTTATCTTGCAATCATTGGCGTTCCACCATTTGCTGGTTTCTACTCCAAAGATGCAATTATTGAGACTGCATTCAATGCAGGTGGAATAAAAGGAATTCTCTTGGGATCCACCGCACTTCTTGGCGCGGCTATTACAGCCTTCTATATGACTCGCGTCATGGTGCTGACATTTACTTCACCTGAGCGTTGGGAAGAAGATCAACACCCACATGAGTCACCGTTTCTGATGTGGCTACCTATGGCTGTTTTGGCAGTCGGATCTATAACGACCGGATACTTATTTACTCGCGGAGATGGCCTCGTGCACTGGTTAGAACCGCTATTCGGTCAGCATGGCGAACATGAAGAGTTCTTGCCGGCAATAGTTGTCTCAGGGTTGGCAATTACCGCGGTAATTATTGGTGTTTCAATCGCACTTGTGAAGTATCAATTCTCAGATGTTGATGCCAAGGCACCAGAAAATGTCACAGAATTTACGCTTATCGCACGAAAAGATTTGTTCCAGGATTCATTAAACGAAGCGTTATTCATGCGCCCTGGACAGGCGCTCACCAGACTCCTCGTTAAAGGCGATAACAGCGTTGTCGATGGCGCAGTGCGCCTAGTTGGACGAATAGCGCTGAACGCCGGCTCTGAACTTCGAAAGACACAGACAGGTTTTGCCCGCAGCTATGCCGCCCTCATTCTTATCGGAGCAGTTGCCTTGATTGCAGCAGTTTGGGTGGTCACACAATGAACGCGCTGACCACAATGATGTTGCTTCCAATTCTTGGCACGCTGCTGCTGGCAGTGATTCCAAGTGATCAAGTGCTGCGCATTAAGCAGGCAGCACTTGCCACAACACTATTAGTGGCAGTCTCTGGCGTCCTTGCCTGGTTTAACTTTGATTCTGCAAATACCTCATTCCAATTTGTGCAATCAGTTAAGTGGATTCCTTCATTTGGCATCAACTACGCAGTAGGTGTCGATGGGCTCTCACTCGTACTCATTCTGATGTCTGTGCTGCTGGCACCTATCGTGGTCTTGGCTGGGTGGAATGAATCTGAAGGCGGACGTTGGTCTGCCAAGGTTTTCTACATGCTCATTCTCGTTCTGGAAACAATGATGATCGGCGTTTTTGCGGCTACCGATGTATTCCTGTTCTACGTAATTTTCGAAGCGATGTTGATTCCGATCTACTTCCTCATTGGCGGCTACGGCAGTGGAGATCGCGCTGGGGCTGCCGTGAAGTTCTTGCTTTATGGCCTCTTCGGCGGCCTCTTGATGTTGGCAGCAGTAATCGGGCTCTTCGTGCTTTCAGGTGCCCATGGTGGACCCACATTTGATATCACCAAGTTATCCGAGCTCCATAATTACATGAGCCCTACAACACAGAACCTGCTCTTTCTCGGCTTCTTTATCGCTTTTGCAATCAAGGCCCCGTTATGGCCACTGCACACCTGGCTGCCTGATGCCGCCTCGGCTGCAAGTCCTGGAACATCAGTCTTGCTGCTTGGCGTTTTAGATAAAGTTGGAACATTCGGAATGATTCGTTTCTGCCTCACACTCTTTCCAGATGCAAGTAAGACTTTTACACCGCTCATCATTACCCTGGCTGTGATTTCAATTATCTACGGCGCCTTCTTAGCAATCGGGGCTACTGATATTAAGCGCCTGATTGCTTACACATCCATCTCTCACTTTGGATTTATCACCATGGGAATCTTTGCCATGACGACTCAAGGTCATAGTGGTGCCACTCTTTACATGTTTAACCACGGCTTCTCAACGGCAGCACTATTCATCGTGGCCGGATGGATGACAGCACGTCGTGGATCATCCACAATTGCTGACTTTGGTGGATTACAACGAGTTACTCCAGTGATGGCGTGGTCATTCTTTATTGCTGGCATGTCATCGCTGGCACTTCCTGGACTATCAAGCTTCGTCAGTGAGTTCTTAGTACTCGTGGGAACATTTACCCGCTATCCAGTTGCAGCAATCATTGCCACATTCGGAATCGTTCTTGCCGCCCTCTATATTTTGATTCCGGTGCAGAAGGCGCTCCATGGGCCAACTACACCTGGAAATGAAAACCTGCCAGATCTCAACCTTCGGGAGAAGATTGTCATTGCGCCAGTGATGGCCATCATTATCGCCCTCGGTTTCTATCCATCACCACTACTGAACGTCATTAATCCGGCATCCGCGCACGTTCTGGAAGTGCAGGGATTTACCGATCCAACACCAACAGAGGGCGCAGGTAAGTAAATGGAATTTATCGCTCCTTCACTTAATTATGCCCAGCTAGCTCCGATTCTTATTGTCCTTGCTGGCGCTCTTGCTGGAGTTCTGATTGAGGCATTTGCCCCTCGTGCATCACGTTACTCATCGCAACTCTTTGTCTCACTCTTCTCACTCGTAGCATCCTTTGCCGCACTCGTTCAAGTGCGCACCCAAACTTCAGTCGATGCGGCAATGGGATCTGTGGCATTCGATGGTGTGGGAGTTCTCCTGCAGGGTTCCATTCTCATTATCGCCGTGCTCTCCATCTTTCTGATTGCAGATCAAGAGAGCTTCACCGCCCTTGCGGCATCGGTTCCAGGATCAGAAGAAGAACGTGATGCGGTGCAATCTGATCTGCGCGTCACCGAAGTTTTCCCACTCACGCTATTTGCAGTGGCCGGAATGCTTTTATTCCCAGTGGCCACCGACCTCATTACTCTCTTTGTGGCACTGGAAGTGCTCTCACTTCCTCTCTATCTCATGGCCGGACTTTCACGTCGTCGTAGATTGGCTTCTCAAGAAGCGGCGCTGAAGTACTTCTTACTTGGTGCATTCTCCTCAGCCTTCTTCCTGCTAGGTATTGCATATCTCTTCGGATACTCGGGATCAATTACTTTGGCCGGAATCCAAGCGAGCGTTATTGGTGGCGCTGGCAATGATGTCTTCCTACTTCTAGGAATTGCATTTATCTCTATTGGCCTTCTCTTTAAAGTGGGCGCAGTGCCATTCCATGCCTGGTCACCTGATGTCTATCAAGGTGCACCCACTGCGATTACTGGTTTTATGGCAGCGGCAACAAAGGTGGCCGCATTCGGTGCAATTCTTCGTATTTTCTATGTGGCCATTGCAAATGCAGAGTGGCAGTGGAAGCCAGCGATGGTAGTGATTGCAATTATTACTATGGTCTTTGGCTCAGTCGTTGCCATCGCCCAACGCGATGTTAAGCGCATGCTTGCTTACTCCTCCATTGCCCATGCTGGCTTCTTACTTGCTGGTGTGATTGCTTTGAGTAAAACAGGGTTGGAAGCTTCGATCTTCTATCTCTTCGCCTATGGCGTGGCAACTGTTGGTGCATTTGGAATAGTCACACTTGTGCGCGATGCATCCGGTGAAGTCGGTGACCTCAATCGCTGGAGTGGGCTTGGAAAGCGCTCTCCTCTTTTAGCATCAGCCTTTGCCTTCTTCCTACTTGCCTTCGCTGGCATTCCTTTAACTTCAGGATTTATCGGAAAGTTCTCCATTTTCTCTGCCGCATACGAATCAGGAAGCACATCAATTCTTATCGCCGGCGTGCTTTCATCTGCAATTGCCGCCTTCTTCTATATCCGCGTCATCGTCTTGATGTTCTTTAAGGATCCGATTGAAGACGGAACATCAGTTGTCATTCCATCAGCGCTGACCACAATGACAATTACTGTTTCATCAGTTCTTACTCTCATTCTTGGAATTTACCCAGCACCACTGATTGACTTCATCGCCACCACAGCCACCTTTATTCGCTGATGTCATCCTTTGGAATTCCGGGTTTAGCACCGGGCCTTGAGGTAGAACTCAAAGCGAGCATGAAGCAGGTGGAAGAGCTGCTCTTTAGCCATATTCAAGGTGATTACCCGCTGGTGGAAGAGACCTCTCGACACTTAGTTGCCGCTGGTGGCAAGCGATTACGCCCACTACTGACCATCTTGGCATCGCACTATGGCGATAAGAATAAGTTTGGAATTATTGAATCAGCTGCGGTCTGCGAATTAACCCACGTGGCAACGCTCTATCACGATGATGTGATGGATGAAGCGCCACTCAGGCGCGGTGTGGAAAGTGCTAATAACCGCTGGGGAAATACCGTTGCCATTTTGACTGGTGATTATCTCTTTGCAAAAGTATCAGCGCTGCTGGCAGATATTGGACCGGAAGCGGTGCGACTACAAGCATCAACATTTGAACGTCTTGTTATTGGTCAGATCATGGAAACCCAAGGGCCACAGAATGGTCAAGCACCACTGGAGCACTACATGCAGGTTGTCGCCGATAAGACAGGTTCACTTATTTCAGCAAGTGCACGTTTTGGAGCAATGGTCTCTGGTGCACCGAATGAAATAAAGGAAACACTGACAGTCTTTGGTGAGAAAATTGGTATTGCATTCCAATTAGCAGATGACATTATTGATATCGCAAGTGAATCCCATGAATCAGGAAAGACTCCAGGAACAGATCTACGTGAAGGCATTCCTACCTTGGTGACACTCAATGTTATGAATTCAACTGATTCCAAAGATCGCGCTCTCATTAAGTTACTCAAGGCACCGATTAAGGATGAAGCTGTTGTTGCTCAAGTATTGAAGGAGCTACGCATCCACGATGCACTTGGGCAATCGCGCGAACAGTTACTTGATATAGCCCGCGATGCCCGCACCGCCCTTGGTCCACTGCCAGTTAATGATGTGACCGGTGCTTTATTTTCCCTCTGTGATGCGATTATCGACCGCTCTGCTTGATCGCACTAAATCAATACCAAGAGCGATAAGTGCCAACCAGATTAGGAAGAAGCCGATCCAGCGCGCTGTAGGCATTTCTTCGTGACGCACCCAGACTCCGATAGAAAATAGAATTGTCGGAGTGATGTATTGCAAGAGGCCGATAGTGCTATATGGCAAACGAGTAGTAGATCCATTAAATAAGAGCAGTGGAATAGCTGTCACCGCTCCTGCGCTAATCAAGAGCAGTGTGAGTCCAGGGGATTGACCAAACTGTCCAGTGCCTTGCTGGCCGAGATAGATTAAATATCCAGCGTAAGGAAGCAGTGAAATAAGGGTCTCAATTGCGATTCCTTCAACGGCGCCCAGGTTGAGCTTCTTCTTCACTAACCCGTAACTACCCCATGAGAGTGCAAGTGCGAGTGCTATCCAGGGGAGCCGGCCATAATCAATAGTCAGAACTAATACACCGAAGGCAGCTATTGAAACTGAAACCCATTGCAGTGGTCGCATTTTTTCGCGCAGAATTATGATGCCGAATGCGATGATAACGAGTGGGCTGATGTAATAACCGAGAGCTGCCTCAACCACATGCCCATGATTAACGGCCCAGATATAAGTGATCCAATTGATGGAGATTAAGATTGTGCTCAGTAGTAGCACCGCCATAATCTTTGGATTCTTTACCACCTTTAAGGTGGAGTAAATCTGTTTGGTCAGTGCCAGAACAATGAGACAGAAAACCAGAGTCCAAAGGGCTCGATGAGCAACTATTTCTAGCGCGTTCGCTGGTTGAAGAAGCGGCCAATACAAGGGCAGTAGCCCCCAGATAACGTAAGAACTAATTCCAAAGAGTAGCCCTAGCGAATACTCACTACGTTTGCCTGCCACTTAGCGGAAGTTAACAAACTGAACAGCAAAATCAAATTTACCGTTCTTAATTTGCTCGATTGCCTCTTGCAGATCATCGCGGCTCTTGGATGTCACACGAAGCTCATCGCCTTGAATCTGGGTCTTAATTGATTTAGGACCTTCATCGCGCAAGAACTTGGCAACCTTCTTCGCATTCTCGGTAGAGATTCCCTCTTTTAAAGTACAAGCGATCTTGTAGATCTTGCCTGACAGTTGAGGTTCCGGTGCTTCTAGGTGCTTGAGTGATACACCGCGCTTAATCATCTTATCTTTGACAACATCGAGAGTTGCCTTTGCGCGCTCTTCGGTATCTGCCTCAATTGCAATCTTGTCACCTGTTAATTCAATCTTTGCACCGGTGTTCTTAAAGTCAAAGCGGGTATCAATCTCGCGAATAGCCTGATTAATGGCGTTATCTAGCTCCATCCGGTCAATCTTTGAGACTACGTCAAAACTGCTGTCAGCCATTGTTGTGAGGCCCTCTCGTGATTTTTAAAGTTCCAGCGCCTAAGGTATCGTTTGCCGCTCGCACTACCAAAGCGCCGTAAGACTTGTACGACCCTGGCGGGTTGCCCGAGCGGCCAATGGGAGGGGACTGTAAATCCCCCGGCT
>Ga0214921_10001328_pt1 | contig 42705 bp, 40 predicted proteins | sample LL1505_MetaG_FD_177992 | JGI IMG/M metagenome (GOLD analysis project Ga0214921, IMG submission 177992) | Freshwater microbial communities from Lake Lanier, Atlanta, Georgia, United States - LL-1505 | ecosystem: Environmental > Aquatic > Freshwater > Lake | place: USA: Georgia | collected...
CGCTGGTCAAATACGCCGGCGAGCGGGACACGGGGAGCCCGAAGCCTCCTCAACTCGTAGGCGCTTAGCACTTTCGGCGGAGTCGGTCGGTGGGCACGCGCAGACGCAGGGAGTCGTTGAGGACTATGGGCGTCTGAGCAAAACCCACGAGTCCTGTACTCTCAACACGACCGGAGGCGAGCATGCCTACCGCCGGCTCCGATTGCGGGTCATTGCCACCTGCCCTGCCGTCCGCCGATGGGGTGTGGGGAGCCCGAAGCCGGCATGGGCGTGAAAACGGGCGGCCTGCCGAGACGGGTCACTTCCTTCCCGCCGAGCTACTTGATGCGGTTGGCGAGGTAATTCACCACGGTCGAGAGCTCCATGCTGTAGCTCTCGAGCAAGAGGGCGATCGTCTCTTTCGTCGTCACGGCCATCGGGTGCCCCCTTCGGGTTCGGGATGCTGAATCGTGCGAGACAGCAGTCGGTCAGGCGGCTGCGGGGGCCGCGATGCGTTCGATCTTCTTGAGAAGGGCGGCGGCACCTGAGCGGACGTCACCCACCGGGTCGCTCGCGGCGGCCTTGAGGCGCTCGACGAGCCCGGCGGGCGGCGGCTCGTGGGTGGCGTCGACGAGCAGCGCCACGCCACGCAAAGCGTTGACCACCACGAGGGCCCGCTTGTACCGCCGCGATTGGGCCGCCGCGTCGTCGCCGGGGCCGGGGGCGGTGTCGGGCAGGGCCAGCATCTCGCCGAGCCCTTCATAGGCTTCGGTGCGGCCCTGACGGGCGAGCCCGAGCGCCGCGTTGAAGCGGACGTCGTCGTTCGTGGCGTTGGCCAGCGTGAGCAGCCGCTCGACGGAGGCCTCACCCCCGAGCACGCCGAGCGTGAAGGCGGCTGCCGACTGGAGCGGCGCATCGTCGCTCTGCGACGCTGCGATCACTGCTGCCGCCACAGCAGCCGGATCGGTAAAGTCTCGCCCCGCCGCCACGAGATTGGCCTGGAGCACCGCGAGCGCCTCGACAGCCGCTCGGGCCGTCTGGGGATCGGATGCATCGGCGATGCGTTCCACGAGCGGCGCCGCCGCTGCCGGCACGGCGAATTCGCCGAGTGCACGGCAGAGATAGACGCGGAGTGTCTCGGACTGCTCGCCCGACCGGCCGCTCACGACCTCCTCGGAGAGGATCCTGCCCAGTTCGCGAGCCAGAGGCTCGTCTTGCTTGAGGGCGCCGCTGCCCGGCCCCCGCAGGTCGTTGGCCAGGTTGAGCGCCGCCTGCCAGCGACCCTCGTTGGCCCGTTGCAACGTGCGCACGTAAGCCTGGGGGTCGTTGCCCAAATGGGCGAGCCAGTGGAACGCCAGCCACACACAGACGATGATGGAGACGATGAGCCCCGGCACCAGAAACAACTGCACAAGAAAGGCGGCGCTCGGCGGCTCGACGGGCGGCAGGGCGTCGTCTGCCGAAAGCGGCCGCTTGAATTCTGCCATGGGTGAGCCCTGGGACTGCCGTGCACCTGGAAAAGTCTAGGGGGGCCACGTGGAGCGTCAACTTGACCGTTCCTGGCCGGGGGCCGTGTGGCTCGACGCCGACGTAGACACCGTCGAGGAGCAGCTCGCGCTCGACGAAGCCCTGCTGGAAGAGGCACACGAGGGCCTGACCACGACGGCCGTGGTGCGGACATGGATGGCGCGGGAGCCGGTGGTGGTGGTCGGCTCGTCGAGTTGCCTGGACGCGGAGGTGGATCTGGACGCCTGCCGGGCCGCGGGCGTGCGGATCGTGCGCCGCCCCAGCGGAGGGCTCACGGTGCTGCTGGGGCCGGGATGCCTGATGTGGTCGGTGGTCGAGCCCTGCCCGGACGGCGCACCGCCGATCGACGCGCTTCATGCCCGCATGCTCGACCCGCTCTGCGCAGCGCTCTCGCGCGTGGCGGCCATGCCCGGCGGCGTCACGCGCCGCGGTTCGAGCGACCTCGTGGTGCGGGCCGCCGATGGTGATCGGAAGGTGTCCGGCAACGCACTTCGTGTGCGGCGGCACGGGGTGCTCTATCACGGCACGCTGCTCGACGACTTCGATCTCGATCTCGTCGGTCGGGTTCTCCGGCACCCACCCCGCGAGCCGGACTATCGTGGCCAGCGGCCCCATGGGGCATTCCTCGCAAACCTGCAGCTCGGGGTGGCGGCACTCGAAGCGGCTGTCCGCGCCGCATTCGCGCCAGCATGCAATCGCACCGCGTGGCCGCGGGAGCGGGTGGCCCGCCTCGTCGCCGAACGCTATGCCGCTCCCGCCTGGACCGCCCGCCTGTAGGGGCTGGCGCGAACAGGCAACCTGGCGAAACTCGCCGGCGCATGCGGTTTGGAAAGACCACCGAGCCGGCAGTCACCCCGAAGCCAAGATCGCGCCGATATCTCCTGACGTGGAGGGAATCGGGGCTTTGAGCCGGGGCGTGGCCCGGAAAAGTCGCCTACCGTCGCCGGAAACGGCCCGGTATGGTTCCGCCTCCGATCGACAGGAAGTCGTTCGACACGCCCGCAACAGGAGGTTGCTTCCCATGCGACTGAACATGCATGCCGCCGACGTGCGGCACATCGTCACGCGGTACTTCCTCGAGTTCGGTGCCGAGGCCGTCGACGTGGCCGACGTGCAGGAAAACATCCGCATCGATCGTGGCCGGTGCGTCGCCCGCTGCTATCGCGCCGCCGAAATGTTCGCTATGTGGCTGATCGACGTGGGCGTGCTGCAGTTCTACGACGCCGACGGCGAGATGCTCCACACGGTGAACCTGTTCACCGAACTGCAGCCGCAGCGGGCCGCCGCCTGACGTGGCGCGTTCCTTGGTCCGAGACGCCTGCCTCGGGCCGCGTGGTGCCGAGTCGGTGAGTCGTGTTATTCCGTTTCAGTGGGGGCGGGGATGATGCCGCGTGGAGCGAGCCAGCCGCTGTTGTCGATCGTGATTCCCGCGCCTGCCGACGTGGCGGCGCTCGAGGACACGCTCGTCAGCGTGCTCGAAAAACGGCCCGCAGGGAGTGAAGTGATCGTGGCGCTCGGCTGCGCCTATGACGACCCGTGGCACATCTGCGACGAGGTCACGTTCGTGCAGGCGCCGATCGGCTCGAGCCTCGTGGCCTGCGTCAACGTAGGCGTCGCCTCGAGCCGGGCCGACGTGACGCACATTTTGGCCGCGGGCTGGCGGGCCACGGAGGGCTGGACGGAAGGCCCCCTCGCGCGATTCGACGACGAAGACACCGCGGCGGTGGTTCCCCTGACGGTGTCGGCGGACGACCAAACGCGGCCCGTTGCCGCGGGCATCCGTTGCCGGCGTGGCGGCCGGCGGGTCGACGTGGTGCCGTCGCGGGGCGCACCAAGGCCGGACGGCCCGACGCTCGAGGCCGGTTTCTGGCGAACCGAATTTCTCAGGCAGGCAGGCCCTGGATTTTCGACGGCCTGCGGCGACAGCTGCGCCGACGCCGACATGGCCGTCGCCCTCTCGCGCAGCGGGCGGGCGGTCGTGGTCGACGATTCGTCGCACGTGGTCGCCGGCCCCGAACGCCCCCGCAAGGGCGCGTTCTCGGCAGGGCTGCACGCGGAACGGCTCTTCTGGCGATCGATCGCCGGGCAATGGCTGCCCTGGGCGCTCGTCGCGCACCTCGCGGAAGTGGCTCGGCACGCCCTGGCGCGGGCGCCCTTCGGCACGCTCCCGATGCTCGCCGGCCGGCTCGTGGCCCTGATGCAGTTCGGCGCGTATTTGCCCCGCTACCGGCAGCTGCGCTCGCTCATGGAAGCCTCCCGCCGGAAGCAGGTGATGGACGAGATGCCGACGATTCGAATCGACGGGCCGCACGGCACGGCGCACGCGCCGAAGCGACGTCCGGAGCCCGTTCCTCTGCGGCGCTCTGCGTGAGCGTCTGTGCGGCGACGGCGGCCGGAAAGACCGCTCCCGCACACGGCCGTCACGATCCTTTTTTCGCACTCTCGGGCCTGATAGACTTCGGTTTCCCGCTCCCGTAGCTCAATTGGATAGAGCGTCAGCCTCCGGAGCTGAAGGTTACAGGTTCGATCCCTGTCGGGAGTATTCGATCCTTCGCACGGCGCGAGGCGTGGGCCGCCGGGGGATCATCGAATCGCAGGTCGAATCCCCTCATGCCTGCCAGACCGTCCGAGCCGCCGTCGCCCGAGCGAGCCCCGCCCCTGCCCGATGCCCGGCTGCTCTGGGACGCGCTCACCTCCAGCATCGACGGCTTCGTGGGCGTGATCGACCGCGACCTGCGGCTGCGATTTCTCAACCACTCCGACGTCGGCCACGCGGCCGCGGAGAAGGTCGTGGGGCTGCCGCTCACGGAATTCCTGGTGGCGGAAGACCGCGACCGCGTGCAGCGCATCCTCACGGAGGTGTTCGCCACCGGACAGGCAGCCGCCTACGAGGCTGCGGCGGCGAATCAGCACGGCGAAGTGGTGTCATACTCCGTCCGCGCGTCGCCCGTGATGGAGCGTGAGCAGGTGGTGGCCGTCGTCACTACGGCGATGGATGCCCGGCTGCTGCACGATACCGAACAGGCCCTCCGCAACGAACGCCAGGCTCTGCAGCAGATGCTGCGCACACAGGAGCGCGAGCGGCAGCTCGTCTCGTACGAGATTCACGACGGGCTGGCGCAGTATCAGGCCGGCGCCATCATGCAACTCGAGGCCTGCCTGCACAGCATGCAGTCGCGCCGCGATCCCGGGCTCGACGACGTGATCCGCTCCTGCACGGAGGGCCTACGACTGATGCGGGCGGCCGCCGCGGAAGCCCGGCGGCTCATCAACGGCCTGCGTCCGCCGATGCTCGACGAACTCGGCATCGAAGAGGCGGTCGAGTCGCTCGTGGAGCGGATGCACGATGTCGTGCCGGTGATCCGGTATCTCCATCCGGAGCCGCTGCGGCGGCTCGACCCCGACGTGGAAACGGCCATCTTTCGGATCGTGCAGGAATCGCTCTCCAACATCCGCAAACATGCCACGGCCCGAAGTGTCGAGATCGTGCTGGAGCCGCGAGGCGACACCGATGTCGCGGTGCGGGTGGCCGACGACGGAATCGGCTTCGACGTGCGGAGCGTTCCCGAGGGACGGTTTGGCCTGGAGGGCATCCGGCAGCGGGCCCGGCTGTTCGGCCGCGAGGCGACGATCTCGAGCGCGCCAGGCAAGGGCACGGTGATCGATGTCGTGCTGCCGCTCTTTCCCGCAATGGTGCGGGGAGACGGCCGCGGCCCGGAAGATGCGGGCCGTCAAGGTGCGGCGCGGTAGGTCGCCGCCAGCACGATCGTGGCGGCGTGAATGTCCACGATCGCCTCCAGGTCGGGGCAGTAGCCGCCACCGCAGACGATCGCCACGGGCACGCCGCTGCCCCGTGCGGCATCGAGCACCAGGCGATCACGGGCGGCGAGGCCGGCCTTCGTGAGCTTCAGTCGCCCCAGGCGGTCGCCCGCGTAGGGATCGGCGCCGGCGATGTAGAGCACGAGATCGGCCCGTGCCCGCTCGATCGACTTCGCCACCGCCGGCTCGAGCCGGCGCAGATACTCATCGTCGCCAGTGCCGTCCTCGAGCGGCACGTCGAGGGAACTCGGCTGCTTCCGGATCGGGAAATTCCGCGCCCCGTGGATCGACATCGTGAACACAGTAGGGTCGCCCGAGAAGATCTCCGCCGTGCCATTGCCCTGGTGGACGTCGCAGTCGAGGATCAACACCTGCCGTACGGCGCCGCGGGCCTGCAGTTCTCGGGCTGCCACGGCCGTGTCGTTGAACACGCAATACCCCTCGCCCCAGTCGGTGCCGGCGTGATGGGTGCCGCCGGCGAGGCTCGCGGCCACACCGTCTTCGACGGCCGCCGCCGCGGCGTCGACCGCGGCGCCCGTGCTCCGCAGCGATCGTTCGACGAGGGCTTCGCTCCAGGGAAACCCGATCCGCCGCACCTCACCGGGCGAAAGCGTGCCCGAGAGGACGCGGCCCACGTAGCCCCGATCGTGCACCCGCACGAGTTCGTCGTCGGTCGCCGCATGTGGCTCGATGAATTCCAACGGTTCGCCAGCCGCCGCATGCATCTCGAGCCGACGGCGGAGGAGCGCGTATTTGTCGATCGGAAACCGGTGGCCATCCGGGAGTGGCAGCGGAAACCGATCGCAGGGAAACAGTCGCATGCCGCCAGTGTAGGGCGGCGCTGCCGAGGGCCCGGGCACGCGATGCTTCGTTTGCAGGCAGGCGCACCGGCCGACCGGCGCGCACCCCTTGTCTGGCTCGAGCGGAAGGCCCACGACGCTGCGGAAATCCGCCGGTTCCTGCCCGACACCGGATTTCGATGCCCGAGTGGCACGAGGCGTGCATCTCGTTTCGAATGCACCTCTGCGAGCCTGCGTGATGTCGCGTCAGCAATCGGTCGTCGCCGCTGTTATCTGGAGCGTGATCCTGACATGCGGCGGAGCGCCGGCCGGAGAGCCTTCCGCGGCGAGCGTCGTCGTACTGGGAGCCAGCCCAGCTCGGACGACGGCGATCGTCGACCACGCCGAAGAAGTCCGCCACAAAGCCTTTACCCAGCTCCTCGGTGAGCCTCGGCCACGGCCATGGATCGAGCGGTGTGCGATCCATGTCCATGCCACGCCCGCTTCGTTCGCGGCCGCCGTGGGCGGCCCGCCGGCGACGGCCCGCGGTGCGACATCCCTCGAATTCGGTTCCGATCGCGTCATCAGCCGGCGGATCGACGTCATGGGAGACGGGCCGGATGTCATTCCCGATGCGTTGGCCCACGAGCTCGTTCACGTGGTGCTCGCCGATCATTTCACAGCGGCCGCGCCGCCGCGCTGGGCCGACGAGGGAATCGCGCTCTTGTTCGACGGGATCGCGAAGCAAGCCGGGCACGAGGCCGACTTTCGCGCGGCGCTCTCCCGCGGGCTCGCGTTCTCGGCCGCCGACCTGCTCGCCATCGAGCACTATCCCGTGGATGCCGCCAGGCAGCGGGTCTTCTATGGCCAGAGCGCCGCTCTTGTCCGCTGGCTGATCGCCCGCCGCGATGCCGCCACCTTCATTCGGTTCGTCGCCGATTCCCAGTCGGGCGACCTTCCCGCTGCCTTCGAGCGCCACTACGGGCTCGAGATGTCCGCCGTTTTCGACTCCGCCTGGAAGGAGGTGCCCCCCATCCATTCCTTGAGCTTCAACGACGCCAAAAACTAGTCCGATCCGGAGCGGGCTTTGCCCCTTTGATCGGATGACGTGAACGCCGAGGGCCCGGCGCGATTCGTCGCGCCGGGCTCCTCAACGTCGTGCTTCTTATCGGCCGCCGTTGTAATGGCCGGCAGCCTTCGCGGTGGCGTGCCGCCAGCTCGCTTCGCCGGCGTGCCGCCCGGTCGCCCGCACGTCGCCCATGGTGGCGGCGGTCGGCGCCGACGGAGCCACCGAATAGCTCCGGTACGCCCGCACCGGCTGGGGAGTGCCCTGCGGTGCCGCCCGCACGACCTGTGGCTGGGCCACGACCACCTGCTGGGCCACCGCCACGCCCGAGGTGAAAACAACCAGCATGAGCATCAGCATCAAAGACCGTGTCATGATTCGCACCTTTTTTCTTTTCCGACCAAACTCAGGACTCGTGAGAACTCTACGGCGTTCTATGGTGGACGGTTCGCGGGGGCGATTCCGCCGCACGATGCGGCGACCCCGTGGAAAAAGTCATGGAGGGCTTTTTCCACCGACAGTTAGGCTCGCCGGATGGTGGCAAACCAGGCCTTGGCCCCGCCGGGGGTGAACTCGGCCCCCGGTATCCCGGGCAGCACCTCGAACCGCGCCGGTTCGATCGATTCAACGACCCAGCCCGAGCCGAACGCCCGGCGCAGGTCCGCCTCGCTCACCCGCCGTGGGCCATTCGTTCCTGGCTCGGCATCGGAGAAGCAGAGGATGAACACGCGGGCACCGGGCTCGAGCAGCTTCGCGAGCGCCGCCACATAGGCGGCCCGGGCGGCGTCGTCGAACACGTGGAACAGCCCGCAGTCGGTGACGGCATCGAAGCGTTCCGGAATCTCGCCGATGGCGAGGGCGTCCATCTGGAGAAAGGTCGCCTCGAGCCCGCGCTCCGCCGCCTTGCTCCGGGCGACGACCAGCGGCCCATCGAGAAAATCCACTCCCGTGACCCGGCAGCCCCGCTCGGCCAGCCACAGCGCCAGCGCACCGGTGCCGCAGCCACTGTCGAGCACGCGGCCGTGAATCGTATCGCCCGCCTCCATGAACGGCCGCTGCGGCCGGCCGATGTCCCAGGGCGGTTTCGGCGTGGCGTAGTAGCTCTTGAACCGTTCGCGGTCGCTGTCGGGGGCGGAGTGCGTCATCGGTCGGTTCTCGCGCCAGGGCGGTCAGGCTTGGCGCCGCCGGTCCCGATCAGCCATCGACGAGCACGTCGATCAAGGCACAGGGTTTCCGGGGGCATCTTTCCCAGGCAAGGCTATCACGTGACACGTTGTCCGCGGGAGGGCCGGGGAGGGGATTTGCCCTTGCGGATTGCGGCTGACGGCGGCACAACGGTGCGGGTCGGCGGCTCGCAGCCCATTCTTCTTCCATGCCCTCTCTCTTCGAAACCCTGCTCCGCGACTGGCAGGCCGCACTCACCGCGGCCGTGGTGTTCGTCACACTCGCCGGGCTGCTTTTCGGGCAGCGGGCCCCCGACATGGCCATGATCGGCGGCGTCGTGGTGCTCCTGGCGGCCGGGGTGCTCACGCCCGACGAGGCGTTCAAGGGCATGAGCAACGAGGGCATGCTCACGGTTGCGGCGCTGTTCGTCGTGGCGGCGGCGGTGGAGCGGACGGGTGCGCTCGCGTCCCTCGTCGATCGCGCGCTCGGCCGGCCGACGTCGCTCGGCTCGGCGCAGCGGCGCACGATGATCGCCCCGGCGGTCGTCTCCGCATTCATGAACAATACGCCCGTGGTCGCCCTGATGGTGCCGGCGATCCGCGACTGGGCCAAGAAGCATCGCCTCAGCGTGTCGAAGCTCCTCATGCCGATGAACGCGGCCGTGATCCTCGGCGGCCTGTGCACGCTCATCGGCACGAGCACGAACGTCGTCGTGAGCGGCCTCGTGGCGGCGAAGACCGGGCGCACGCTGGGCATGTTCGAAATCACCTGGCTCGGCGTGCCCTTGCTCGCAGCCGGCCTCGTCTATCTCTTCGTGGCGAGCAAGAGCTCGTGGCTGCTCAAGGACCGTCGGCCCGCGATGAGCCAGAGCGACGATCCGCGGCAGTATTCGCTCGAGATGGTCGTGGAGCCGGGCAGCCCGCTCGTGGGCCGCTCGATCGAAGAGGCTGGGCTCCGCGGGCTCGAGGGGCTGTTTCTTATGGAGATTGACCGCGGCGGCCACGTGATGGCGGCCGTGGCGCCCACCGAGCGGCTCGAGGCGGGCGACCGGCTCGTGTTCGTGGGGGTGGTCGACTCGGTCGTCGAGCTCCAGAAGATCCGTGGCCTGCGGCCAGCCACCAACCAGGTGTTCCAACTCGACGGTCCGCGGTCGGAGCGGGTGCTCCTCGAGGCGGTCGTCTCCAACACCTGCCCGCTCGTGGGCGGCACGATCCGGGCCGGCCGGTTTCGCTCGACGTACGACGCGGTCGTGATCGCGGTGGCCCGCAACGGCGAGCGGCTCCAGATGAAGATCGGCGACATCGTGCTCGAGCCGGGCGACACACTGCTCCTCGAGGCGAGCCCGAGTTTTCTCGAACAGCAACGGTCGAACCGCGATTTCTACCTCGTGAGCGAAGTCAGCGGCTCGACGCCCCCGCGGCACGACCAGGCCTGGATCGCGTGCACGGTGCTCGCCGGGATGGTGCTCGCGGCCACCCTCGAACTCGTGCCGATGGTGGCGGCGGCATTCGTCGCGGCTGTCGTCGTCGTGGCCTTCGGATGTATCTCATCGAACGAGGCCCGGCGCAGCATCGAATGGGAGTCGCTCTTGCTGATCGCCGCCAGCTTCGGTCTCGCCAAGGCGATGGAGAAGACCGGGCTCGACGAGGCGATCGCCCGGTCCACGATCGCCGCTGCCGGCAACGATCCGCACATGGTGCTGGCGGCGATCTACTTCGTGACGATGCTCTTCACGGAACTCATGAGCAACAACGCGGCGGCCGTGCTCATCTTTCCCATCGCCTGGCAGACGGCGGCCGACATGGGCGTCGAGCCGATGCCGTTCGTGATGGCCGTCACCGTCGCCGCCAGCTGCGGCTTCGCCACGCCGATGGGCTACCAGACGAACCTCATGATCTATGGGCCCGGCGGCTACAAGTTCAGCGACTACGTCCGGTTCGGCGGCCCGCTCAACCTGCTCGTGATGGCGATCACAGTGCTCCTGGCACCGCTTATCTGGCGGTTTTAGTCGCGAAACCGCTCGGCATCGATGCCGAGCTTTCGCATCCGCGCGCGGAGCGTGTGCGGGTTGATCTGGAGCATCGCCGCGGCGCCGCGGCGGCCTTCGATCCGGCCGCGGGTGGCGGCGAGCGCTCGCTCGATGTGCTGCTTCATGGCCGCCGCGAGCGGCATGATGTCGCCGGCCGGCGGACGGCCTGGCCCCAAACCGAGCGGCACCGTCTCGGGGATCACCTCATACATCGTGGCGTCGGCCGCCGGCGCCGGGAGCGGCTGCCGGCCGAGGCCGAGCGCGGTGCCCACGTCGAGGGTGCGGCCGCCGCCGAGAATCACAGCCCGGTCGATCACCGCGCCCAGTTCGCGAATGTTGCCCGGCCAGTGATAGTCGCCCAACAGCCGCAGGTCGCCCGCCGCGGCCTGCACTGCGGGCAGGCCAAACCGCGTCGCCGCCCGCTGCACCAGGTGCTTCACGAGCGCGGGAATGTCTTCCAGCCGCTCGCGGAGCGTCGGCAAGAGAATTGGAAACACGTTGATGCGATACCAGAGATCCTCGCGAAACGTCCGCTCCTTCACCATCGCGGAGAGGTCGCGGTGGGTCGCGGCGACGATCCGCACGTCGACGTGAATCGGCGACTTGCCGCCGACCCGCTCGATCTGATGATCCTGGAGCACCCGCAAGAGCCGCACCTGTGCGGGCAGCGGCAGCTCGCCGATCTCGTCGAGAAACAGCGTGCCGCGGTCAGCCCGTTCGAACCAGCCCTGATGCTGAGCCGATGCGCCGGTAAACGCCCCCTTCTCGTGACCGAAGAGCTGCGAATCAACGAGTTCCGGCGGGATCGCCCCACAGTTGACGCGAATGAACGGGCCGGCGGCCCGGGGCGACCGCGTGTGGATCGCCCGCGACACGACCTCCTTGCCGGTGCCCGTCTCACCGAGAATCAACACCGGCACGTCGGACTTCGCGACGAGCTCGACGCGATCCATCACATGCCGCAAGCCCGTGTGGCTGCCCACGACCTCTTCGTTGACATCCTGACGGCCGAGCCGCGTAAGCAACGTTTCCCGATCGGCGACCGCCGCTTCGCGAAGTGCGCGAAGCTCGTGGAGGCGCGTGTCGTTGTCGAGCGCGGCGGCGAACGGCTCGAGCAATTCGTGCATCGATCGCCTGTCGAGCGGCGAAAACTGCTTGCCCGACGTGGCCACCAGCACGAGCACACCGAGCGGCCCGTCCTTCGACATGAGCGGACCGGCAACTGCGTCGGCCTGGATCGAATCGGGGAGCACGGCGGCCAGCCAGCCCTCGGCCTCGGTATCGCCCCAGCCGATCACGCTCCCGCTCCGCAGCCAGGCGGTGAATCGCCGCCAGGCCGGCGCGGCGAATTCTGTGGCCCGGGCGGCAACCGGCGCGGCCCGCGGCGGGCTACCCACGGTGAGCGGTTCGAGCATCTTGTGGTCGGCGTCGGCCCGCAGCACCGCGAGCGCCCGCAGCGGCAGGTGAGCCGCCGCGCTGGTCGCGATCGCCGCGGCCGACTCATCGATCTCGATGTGGCGGCAGGCCTCGCGCCAGACCGCGGAAAGCAGTTCGCGGCTTGCAGACAAGGGGCCACCTTCCACGCGGACGAGAGCCATCACGAACGAAACATGACCATCACAATACACAGTTGACCGTGATATGCCATGGGAGCATTTCCAGCATATGATACGGGCTATCGCTTCTCGTGTTATTTTGGGGCACTTACGCGATGAAAACAGGGCTATTTTGTGGCCTGACCGGGTGCCGAGCTGGTGGCACGGGCGTTGCACGGGAGGGGGTCGACGGAATCGGCCCGATCCCCGAGCCCCCGAGATCGCCATGCCCACCTACCCGAAGTCTGGCCCGGCCTTTCGCTCGTTCGCCGCCCTGCTCGTGGCCTGCGTTGCCGGCGCAGTGGCAGTGGCTGCCGATAGCGGACCGATCACGCTTCTGAACGTGTCGTACGACCCGACTCGCGAACTCTATCGCGAGCTCAACGACGCCTTCACGAAGAAGTATCAGGCCGAGCACGCCCGCACGGTCACGATCAGGCAATCCCACGCCGCATCCGGCAGCCAGGCTCGCGCCGTGATTGACGGCCTCGACGCAGACATCGTCACGCTCGCCGTCTGGCCCGACGTCGAGGCGGTGGCGAAATCAGGCCTCCTGCGGGCCGACTGGCAACACCGCTATGACAACCAGTCGGTGCCCTACCACTCGGTCGTGGTGTTCGTCGTCCGCAAGGGCAACCCCAAAGGCATCAAGGACTGGGCCGACCTCGTGAAGGGCGATGTCTCGATCATCACGCCCAACCCCAAGACCTCCGGCAACGGAAAATACAGCTTCCTCGCCGCATGGGGCTCGGTGCTTACCAACGGTGGCTCGGAGGAGGATGCGCAGCGGTTCGTGACCGAGATCTATAAGCGCACCCCGGTGCTCGACACCGGCGCCCGCGCCGCCACCGCCACCTTCTCCCAGAAGGGGCTCGGCGACGTGCACCTCACGTTCGAGAGCGAAGCCCATCTTGAAGTGAACGAGGCCGGTGGCGAACTGGAGATCGTGTATCCCAAGACGTCAATCCGTGTCGATCCGCCGGTGGCCGTCGTCGATCAAAACGTCGACAAGAAGGGGACGCGGCACGCGGCCGAAGCCTATCTCGGCTATCTCTACACGCCGGAGGGGCGGGCGATCATCGCCAAGCACTACTACCGGCCGTGGGGCGACGCCCCGCCGACGCCGGCTGCGGGTGAGGCCTGGCCTGCGATCGACACGTTCACGATCGACGCCGTCGGCGGCTGGCCCACCGCCACGAAGAAATTTTTCGGCGAGGGGGGCGTGTTTGACGCGATCTATCAGCCGGCCGGCCGCTGACATTCGCCCGCGCGATCCCACATGACTTCCCCCACGCCACGCATGATCGCCCTCGCCGACAATTCCGCGTTTGCCACGGGTGCGGCCCGGCCCGCCGCGCGGATCACGCGCCGCCGGCACGCGGCCGTGCTGCCCGGCTTCGGCACGAGCCTGGCGATCACGTCGCTCGTCGTGCTCGCACTGATCGTGTTTCCGCTGGCCGTGCTCATCCTGCGGGCGGCGTCGCTCGGGCCGGCCGGCTTCCTCGCGGCCGCGTGGACGCCCAGAGCGCGGGCGGCCTACGCCGTGTCGCTCTCGGCGAGCCTGATCGCCGCCGCCGCAAGCTCGCTCCTCGGCCTGCTCGTGGCCTGGGTGCTGGCCCGCGTGTCGTTTCCGGGCCGCCGCATCCTCGACGCGCTCGTGGACGTGCCGCTCGCCCTGCCGACGGCCGTGGCAGGGCTCGTCTATTCGGCGCTCTATGTGAAAAAAGGCTGGCTCGGGCAGTGGCTCGTGCCGCTGGGCATCCAGGGAGCGTATTCCTACCTCGGCATCGTGCTCGTGCTCGTGTTCGTGAGCCTGCCGTTCGCGATCCGCGTGGTGCAGCCGGTGATCGAGAGCCTCGACCGCGACACCGAAGAGGCGGCGCGGATCCTCGGGGCCTCGCGGCTGCAGACGTTCCTGCGGGTCGTGCTCCCGGCGATCCTGCCGGCCGTCGTCACGGGCTTCGCCATGGCCCTCGCCCGGGCCCTCGGCGAATACGGCTCGGTCGTCTTCATCTCGGGCAACATGCCGTTCAAGACGGAGATTGCGCCGGTCTTGATCGTGGCCCGGCTCGAGGAATTCGCCTACGCCGAAGCCACGACGGTGGCAGTGCTCCTGCTCGCGATGTCGCTCACCCTCCTCGTGGTCGTCAACACCCTCCAGCAACGGCTCGTCCGCAACGCCCAGTAATCCGACCCCCAATTACCCGACACCCAGTTCCATGGCCCACGCCCACTTCTCCACGAACCACTCGAAGCCGCTGGCGACGCTGCTCGTCACGGCTGCCGTCGGCGTCGTGGGCCTCGTCATCGTCGTGCCGCTCGCGAGCGTGTTTTACGAGGCCTTCGCCCGCGGGCCTGGCGCCTGGTGGGCCGCACTCGCCCACGACCCCGACACCCGGCACGCCATCTGGCTGTCGCTCACGGTCGCCCCGGTGGCCGTGGCGATCAACACGGTCTTTGGCATCGCGGCGGCCTGGCTCGTGGCGCGGTTTCGCTTCCCCGGCCGGTCGCTCCTGATCTCGTTGTTCGATGTGCCGTTTTCCGTGTCGCCCGTCGTGGCCGGCCTGGCGCTCGTGCTCATCTTCGGCCGCCAGGGGCTCCTCGGGCCCACGCTCGCCTGGCTCGACTGGAAGATCATCTTTTCGTGGCCCGGCCTCGTGCTCGCCACCACGTTCGTCACGCTGCCGCTGGTGGTCCGCGAACTGATCCCGGTGATGGAGGCCATCGGCCCGGAGGAAGAGATGGCGGCCGTGAGCCTGGGCGCCAGCGGCTGGCAGGTGTTCACGCGGGTCACGCTGCCGAACATCCGCTGGGCGCTCCTGCACGGCATCGTGCTGGCCAACGCCCGCGCGATGGGCGAGTTTGGCGCGGTCTACGTGGTCAGCGGCCACATCGCCGGCGTGACCGACACCATGCCCTTGCGCGTGGAAAAACTCTTCCAGGAATACCGGCAGCCGGCGTCGATGGCCGTGGCGAGCGTACTCGCGGGCCTCGCGCTCGTGACGCTCGTCGCCAAGGTCGTGATCGAGCGGCGGCTGGAAGCGGAGGCACGCGATCTCGAGGCGGCGCGAACGCTCGGGGACGACCAGAACACCCGGCAACTTGAAGGGGCCGCAGCATGAGCATTCACGTCCGCGAGATCTCGAAATCGTTCGGTTCGTTCAAGGCGCTCGACCGCGTGTCGCTCGACGTGCCCGAGGGCACGCTCCTCGCCCTGCTCGGCCCCTCGGGCTCGGGCAAGACCACGCTCCTACGGATCATCGCCGGGCTCGAATTCGCCGACGAGGGCTCGATCGAGGAGGACGGTGCCGATATCACCGAGCGGCATGCCCGCGACCGCGAGGTGGGCTTCGTGTTCCAGCACTACGCTCTCTTCCGCCACATGAGCGTGTTTGAAAACATCGCCTTCGGGCTGCGGGTGCGGAAGGTGCCGCAGGCGGAGGTTGTCGCCAAGGTCGAGGAGCTGCTCCGGCTCGTGCGGCTCGAGGGCCTCGGCGGCCGCAAGCCGGCGCAGCTCTCGGGCGGCCAGCGGCAGCGGGTGGCCCTCGCCCGGGCGCTCGCCATCCGGCCCAAGATCCTGCTCCTCGACGAGCCCTTCGGGGCCCTCGATGCGAAGGTGCGAGTGGAACTGCGGCAGTGGCTGCGGCGACTGCACGACGAGATCGGGATGACAAGCGTGTTCGTCACGCACGACCAGGAGGAGGCCTTCGAACTGGCCGACACGGTGGTCGTGATGAACCACGGCAAGATCGAGCAGCAGGGGACGCCCGATGAGGTCTTCGACCATCCAGCCACGCCATTCGTGATGGACTTCCTCGGCAACGTCAACGTGTATCACGGCCGGGTCGAGAACGGCCGGGCGTTCTGGCACGGGATCCCGATCGAATATCCCGACTATCCCCACGCCCAGGCCCGCGAGGCCCGCGTCTATCTCCGCCCGCATGAGCTCGAGATTTCGGCGCCGGCGGCTGTCGCCAACCGACTCGGCACGAGCCTGCCGGCCAGCGTCCTCCGGGTCATGCGCACTGGATCGATCACTCGCGTCACCTGCAAGCCCCACGGGTCGGAGCAGGAACTGCAGGTCGATATTCCCACCGAAGTGGCACACCGTTTGCGGATCAATCTCGAGCCCGGAGCCCATGTGGCAATCACGCCCCGCAAGGCCCGCGTGTTCGTCCCCGATCCCGAGTACGTCATATGAGCCAGACCAACCGCAACGCTGACTCTGCCGACCGCCCCGAGCCGGCTGTTGTCCCCAATAGCCCCGCAGCGCTGCGCCGCATCGGCGACGCCCTGAGCGGCTTGCGCTACGGCTCGGTGCTCGCGATCGTCCAGGACGGCGTTGTCATCCAGATAGAACGCACCGAAAAGACCCGGTTCGACAAAGCCGACCGCTGAACCGCTCCCCACGCACCCCGACACTCACACCCACCACACTCACTTTCCAACCCGCCACCCGACCGGAAGCACCGGAGGACCGTGACGGCTCGCAGGAGCCCTCGACATGTCCACCGCCGCTTTCTCGCTCCCTGGCAACTCGCCGCGTCGCATCTCGATGCGACAGCGGGGCCAGACGCCGGCCAGCGCGACGTCGGCGGCTGCCGACGACGCAATCAGACAGCTCGTGGAGGCTCGCCGTCGTCGAAACCAGAACGGCGACGACAAGCCGCCAAAGCCATCGCTCGTGAATGACGCGCTCGGCGCCGTCACGGCCCCCCTCCAGGGGTCGATTCAACGGCTGGGCATCGGCCGGTTTGCCTTCGCCGCGATCGTGCTCGGTATCACGGGCACGGCGCTCGGTGTCGCCGTGTTCACGCTGTCCGGCGGCCCACCCTGCCCCGTCCATCCGGCCGCCGGGGTCGCCCGCACCGGGAAAACGCCCCTCGTCGGCGCGCAGATCCGTCTGCACCCGCGTGGCATGACGCTGCCCGACGACGCCGTGCCCACCGCCACGGTGCAGGCCGACGGCACGTTCACGCTCACCACGTTCACGAAGGGCGACGGCGCACCGGCCGGAGAGTACGTAGCCACCGTGCAGTGGTTTCGCGTCGCCAAGGACGGTTCCGTGGGGGGCAACGCTCTGCCAAAGCGCTATGCCTCCCCCACGACGTCCCCGCTCACCGTGACGATTCGCGAGGGTGCGAACACGCTCCCTCCGTTCACCTTCCATCGCTAAGTCGCTCGTCCGTTCCAGACTGACCGTTTCGTTTTCATCGTTCAGATTTTTTTCCCGGAGAACCCAGACCATGACCCAGTCTCTCTTCCGCTCGCGGATCGGACTCCGCTCCGCCCCGCCCGCCTTTACGCTCGTCGAGCTGCTCGTGGTGATCGCCATCATCGGCACGCTCGTCGGGCTCCTCCTGCCCGCCGTGCAGGCTGCCCGCGAATCGGCCCGCCGCTCCTCCTGCTCGAACAACCTCAAGCAGCAGGGCCTGGCGATCCACGGCTTCCACGACACGAAGAACAAGCTGCCGAGCGGTGGCCGGCCGCCAGATGCAGCGACGGTCCGCTGCGGCGTGTTCGTGTACATGCTCCCCTGGCTCGACAAGAAGGCCCTGTGGGACAAGTACGATACGAGCGTGACGTGGAGCCATCCCAACAATCTGCCCGTGACGAGCATCCGGATTCCGGAGTTCGAGTGCGCGTCGGCCCCGCGGCACAACAACCAGCTCGATCACAACCCGGACGGGACGTCGGGCTTCGGAACCGGAATCGTGGCCGTCGGTGACTATGCGGCGAGCCTCGGCGTGGCCCCCGGACTCGCCGCGACGGCGACCGGGACCGTGACGATCGGCGGCACCTCCGTCGCGCAGAGCACGCTGATCATCGAAAGCCCTGCGTGGACATCCGGCACGGCCGGCCTGACCAACGGCATGCTCCCCAAGAACTCCTCGATCACGTTCAAGGACGTCACCGACGGCCTCTCGAACACGATCGCGATCCTGGAGTCGGGAGGCCGGCCCTACGTCTACCAGCGTGGCAAGCAGGTGAACGCCAAACTCGCCGACGCCCACACGAATGCGGGTGGCTGGTGCCGGCCGGCGAGCGACATTCTGTTCGCCGGATCGAATGCCGCAGGGACGACGATTCCTGGCTCCTTCGTGAACCGGACGAACGGCTACAACCACGGCACGGAAAGTTACGGCTCGACCGGCTATCAGGCGCCGTACGGCACGGAGGGCTCGAGTCAGCCCTACTCGTTCCACTCCGGCGGTCTCCAGGTGACGCTCGGCGACGGCGCGGTGCGGTTCATCGACGAGAACACGTCGATCGAGATCTTCACGGCTCTCATCACCCGGGACCAGGCTGCCAAAGAGCGGGCGATTTCCGGAGCGCCGCAGTGACCGTTTGACACGCCGATCCAGGCCTACGCGAGGACAGCCCCGGCCGCAAAGCCGGGGCTGTCCCTTTTTCACAGCCTGACGCTACGCTCGGCGTCATGACTGCCGATCATCGCTTCGTCACTCGCGCCACCGTGATCCTCGACTCGTTTCGCCGCTGCATCGGCCGCGAACTCATCGATCGCTCCGGCGATGCGGCCGAAGACGCCCACCGGCTCTTCGACCTACCGCTCGCCGTCCTCGCCCACGACACCGCACCCCAGCCGCTGCTCGACTGGGCCAACCAAGCCGCAGCCAGGGCCTTTGACGCCACGCCCGAATCGCTCCTCGGCAAGCTGTCATCCGCCACTGCTCCTCCCGACGCCACGGCCGATCGCCGTGCACTCTTCGACGTACTGGCCCGTCAGGGCTTCGTCACCGGCTACTCGGGCGTCCGGATTTCGCTCACTGGCCGCCGCTTTATCATCGAGAATGTCGCGGTCTTCGCGCTTGTCGACGAGGCCGGCCACCCTGCGGGGCACGCAGCTGTGATCGGAAGCACCCGCCCCGTGGGGCAGGAGCATCACTGCCCCACGTAAGGCAAGCGTCTCGCTTGCGATCGGCGACCGGGACGGTCGCCCCACGGGCCCGCTCGCGGTATGCTTCTGGATTGGTTTCCCGGTCCGAAGGCCCGTGGCGCGCATGAGCGACATCCTCTTTCAGTATTACCGCGTCAATCCGACGACGTGGTTCTACCTGTCGTCGCTCCTCTCGATCGCGCTATTCTTCAAGTTCAACCGCCTGTGGAGCGTGCGCAACCTTGATCTCGCCGGGCTCATCCTGCTCGCGCCCGGCCTGCTGGCCGTCGAGTACGGCGGCTACAAGGCGAGCACCGCGGTGCAGCAGATGGGCTTTCTCTGGATCTTCGCGGTGTCGGCGGCCTTGCTCGTCCGCATGCTCTTCGATTCGCTGATGGTTCGCCGGCCGCTCCTGGAGCCGAACCTCTCGGTGGGCGGCCTCGTGTTCCTCGGCATCTCGCTCTTGGTCTTTCTCCTGGCCAACGTGATCACGACCCGCCCGCAGCGGGACGACCTCGCCGGCGCTTCGGCGGCCACGAAGCTCGAGACCCGGGAGACGGAGGTCGACGCCGACCAGCTGGCACGACTCGGCCCCGGATACCCGCTCCTGTTCCTGCTGCCCCAGATCTCCACGCAGCGGCTCTTCGCCTCCGACGCCACCGTGGAGCCGGGCACCAAGCCGCCCGATGAAAATCGCCGGGCACTGCACGAAACCACCGCCCGCGTGATGGCGATCATCTCGCAGCTCGCGATCGTGGCCGGCATGGTGGCGATCGGCTGGCTGCACTTCGAGAACGTGCGGCTCGGCATCGCCGCCGCCGTGCTCTATCTGCTCTTGCCCTACACGGCCATCATGACCGGCCGCGTCGACCACGCGTTGCCAGGCGCGCTCATCGTGTGGGCCATCGCGGCCTATCGGCGGCCACTCATCTCGGGCGGCCTCATCGGACTGGCCATCGGCACGATTTACTATCCCGTGTTTCTCCTGCCACTGTGGTGCAGCTTCTATTGGGAGCGGGGCATCCGCCGGTTTTCCCTGGGCATCGGCTCGGCGCTGCTCCTGCTCGTGCTCGCCCTGTTCTTCACGTCGCCGAGCGCCGCGGTCTTCGCCGGCCAGCTGCGGCAGATGTTCGGCTGGATCTTTCCCAACGAGGTCTCGCTCGAGGGCTTCTGGGCCCTTCCCTCCAACGATCCCGTCTTCCGGCTGCCCGTGCTCGCGGCCTTCGTGGCGATGATGGCCACGCTCGCGATCTGGCCGGTGCCGAAGAATCTCGGCACGCTCTTGAGCTGCTCGGCGGCCATCCTTCTCGGCAGCCAGTTCTGGAAGGCGCACAACGGAGGCCTGTTCATGGCATGGTTCCTGCCGGCCCTGCTCCTCGCCGTGTTTCGACCGAACCTCGAAAACCGCGTCGCGCTGCTCGTGCTCGACGCAGAGTGGTTCCGCCGTCGCCGCGCGGCCTGACGTCACCGCCGGCGCAGATCGAGATCGGCGGGGGAGTCGCGGGCTGCGAGCCAGGCCCGCCAGGCGGAGAGCTCCCAGCCGAAATTCACACCTGCCACGGTGGCTAGCGTGTCGAGCACGTCTTCGTTTTTGACGATCACGCGCACCCGCTTCGGCCCTCCGCCGAGCGCGAGCCCGCCGCCCGACGGCGTGAAGGTGGCGCTCGTCGAGCCCTCCGCCGTGCCGTTCCCCACGAGCCCCATGTGCTCGGTCTCGAGGACGGCCACAAGGCGGCCGGGCAGGGCGTCGTCGTGCCGCAGCGGCGATTCGGGCGGCGCGGCCGCGAGCAGCCGGCCGATCGCCGCGGCAGCGCGATTGATCCGCGCGTTGTCGGCGCTCGCAAGCGCCGCCATGAAGGCGGGCAGCGCCGACTCAGCACCGATGGTGGCGAGCTGCTCCACCGCCGCGATCCGCGTCTCCGGGTCGGTGTGATCGAGGGCTACGGACACGAGCACGGCGGTCGCGTCGCTGGTGCGGATCCGCGCAAGCGCCTGCACGAACAGGCCCCGCGTGCGAAAGACGCGCTCCACGGCGACCGCGGCCGCCAGGGCGGGCACCGCTGCGGCATCGGCGATCTCGGCGATTTCTTCGGCCGCCTGCGCGGCGTGCGCCGGCTGATCGAGCTGCCGGCGCAGCCGTTCGAGCTTCTGCTTCCACTCCACCCGGGCGAGCTGCACGCGTTCCGTGCGCTCGATCAGCTCGATCTCCTGCGCCGTCCGCCACCCACCGCGATACCGCACATACCCCTGCTCCGCCATCGCCTCCTGCTGCGTCTTCGCCGGCGCCGTCGGCGACTGCGCCCCGGCGAGACTCGCAACACAAGCAACACACATAGCAAGGATCAGGGACTGTGCGAGGGGTTGCCCCGAGCCGGCAGTACTCACATGGTGGAGGCGTGTCATCAGATTCCGCGGGCGGCGTCCTGGATCATGCCGACATAGGACGAAAAAATTCGCACCACCACAAGGGCGATCAGGCCCGCCACCGCCGCCCACACGAGAAACCCGGCGCCGCGGGCCGCGGCGGCGATGCCCCGGCGGGCCTCGTCGTCGAGATCGTCGGCCAGGCGGTCGAGTGTCTCAGCGGTCGTGCCCGTCAGCTCTCCCACATCGATCGCCTCGACGACGATGCGGGGAAACCGTCCGGTCGCGGAGACCGCGTCGGCAAGCGTAACGCCGCCGCGCAGCGTCTCCTCGAGATCGTGCGGGTCGAGCGCGAGCCCCGGGGCGACGAGCGCCGCGAGGCTCGCGAGCCGCCCGGCGGGCAGCCCTGCCCCGCTCGCGAGGCTCGCCGCTCGGCACCAGGCCGCCGCCTCGGCCGCCCGGGCCGCCGGCCCCACGACGGGCACGAGGGCCCCGACGCGCCGCACGATGCCGCCGGCACGCCAGTCGGCGAGGGCGAACCTCGCGCCGAGCAGCCCGATCACGACCGCGGCGGTGAGCAGGGCGATGTACCGGGCCAGTCCGCTCGGGCCCGCGAGGCCGGTGCCGAGCAGATCGATCGGGCGTCCTTGCGCATCGCGAAGCAGACCGGCCACGAGAATCAGCACGCCGACCACGACAGCCGCCACGGCGAGTTGAAACGCTGGCTGCGCGAGGCTCTGCCGCAGCGACCGCCGTGCCCGCAGCTGCGCCCGCAGCGTCTCGGATACGCTGCGGAGCGTCTCCGGCTCGTGCCCCGTCTCGTCGCCGACGGCCACCATTCCCCGTACGAACGGCGGAAAGGCCGCCCCGGCGGCGGCGAGCGCCGCGCCGAGCCCGGCCCCACCGGCAAGCGCCGCCGACACCGCTTCCATCACGGGCCGCAGCCTTGCCGGCGCACGCGCCGTCTCGCTCGCCCAGGCCCGACGGAGGTCGATCCCCGCGGCGAGTGCAGTGGCCAAGCGGCCGAGCATGTCGGCAAGCAGTGCGTCTGGCAGCGGACGGCGACGCGGCATCGACACGCCTCGAGGAAGCAGGGCAGCTGGCGATTCCCGCCGGGCCTCGTCCCTGCGGGCGGAATGTCACTCCTTCTAACACACGCCCGAAGCATCTGCTAGAAATCCGGCATGGCTGCCGCCGCTGCAAAACCCCACTGGCCCGTCGTCACGATCGTGGGTGTCGGCCTGATCGGAGGCTCGATCGGCCTGGCGCTGCGCGACCGCAAACTCGCCGGCCGCGTGATCGGCGTCGGCCGCTCCACGGCGTCGCTCGCGGAGGCGAAGCGACTCGGCACCGTCACCGAAACGACGGCCGATCTGGCGAAGGCCGTGGCCTCGGCCGACGTCGTCGTCGTGACCACAGGCGTGGCTTCGATTCCGGGCCTGCTCGATGCGGCCGACGCAGCAGTGCGGCCCGGCACGCTCCTTACCGATGCCGGGAGCACGAAGGCTTCGATCGTCGCCGCCTGGGAAAAACGCCGCCGCGCGCGTCGGGGCCGGTTCGTGGGGGCTCACCCGATCGCCGGCAGCCACCGGCGCGGCCCGGCCGCCGCCTCCGCCGACCTGTTCACAGGGCGGGTCACGGTCGTGACGTCCGGCCGGGCGACGCCGGCCGCCGACGTCGAGGAGACTGGAGCGTTCTGGGCCGCCCTGGGGGCGACCGTGTTCACGATGTCTCCGGCCGAGCACGACCGCCTCCTCGCCGCCACGAGCCACGCGCCCCACCTGCTCGCCGCCGCACTCGCCGCCGCCACGCCGGCCGAGGCACGGCAGTTCACGGCCGGCGGCTGGCGCGACACGACGCGGATCGCCGCCGGCGACCCCGACCTCTGGGCAGACATCCTGCTCGACAACGCGGCCGCCGTGGCCAAGGCCCTGTCACGGATCGCGGGGGCGACGGAAAAAATGCTCACGGCTCTCGAGAAGGGAGACCGTCGCAAACTCGTGTCCTTGCTCCATGCCGCCAAGGAAGCGCGCGATGCTGTGGGAAGTTGACGTTTTTCTGACCGACGCCGGCTCCGACCACGCGGCCCGCGCGGTCGTGACGGGCGCCGCCGTGCTCGGCATCCCCGGCTGCACGCACGTCCGCACCGCCGCCGGCTGGCTCATCGAAGGCGATCTCTCGCGGGCAGACGCCGAGCGGCTCGCCACGCGGCTGCTCGCCGATCCGGTGACAGAGTCGTTCACGATCGCCGAAGTGGGCGATTCCAAGCTCCTCGCCGGTCCGGCCGATCTGCCGCTGGCGCTGCATGTGTTGCCCCGCGCCGGCGTGACAGATCCGGCCGGACAGAGCGCCCACGAGGCACTCGCACTGCTCGGCGTGCGGCCCGGCGCGGTGCGCAGCGTGCGCAAGTATTGGTTGCCGGCACTCGCGCATGCAGACGCCGAACGGCTCGCCTGGAAGCTGCTCGCGAGCGAGGCGATCCACGACGTGGTGATCGGGCCGCTTGGACTCACGACACTCGCCGGAGGCCGGCCGTGGGTGTTCACGCAGGAAACGGTGCCCCTCGAGGGGCTCGGCGATGCGGCGCTCGAGAAACTCAGCCGCGAGCGCTGCCTCGCACTCACGCCCCACGAGCTCACGGCCGTCCGCGACCATTACCGCACCCTCGGTCGCGCGCCGTTCGAGATCGAACTGGAGACGATCGCCCAGACCTGGAGCGAGCACTGCTGCCACAAGACGCTCGGCAGCCCCGTCGACCACGACGGCCCGGCAGGGAAGGCGCGGTTCGACAATCTGCTCAAGGAGACGGTATTCGCCGCCACGCGCGAGATTCGCAAACGGCTCGGGGCGAAAGACTGGTGCGTGAGCGTGTTTCGTGACAACTCGGGCGTGGTGCGGTTCGACGGCGACCACGACATCTGCGTGAAGGTGGAGACGCACAACCACCCGTCGGCGATCGAGCCCTACGGCGGTGCCGCCACGGGGCTCGGCGGCGTGATCCGCGACGTGCTCGGCACCGGCTTGGGCGCGAAGCCGATCGCGAACCTCGACGTGTTCTGCGTGGGCCCCTCCGACACGCCCGACGCCGACCTGCCCCCGGGGGTGATCCACCCGCGGCGGCTGCTCGAGGGCGTGGTGGCGGGAGTCCGCGACTATGGCAACCGGATGGGCATCCCCACGATCGCCGGTGCCGTCGCTTTCGACCCCGGCTATCTGTGCAACCCGCTCGTGTTCTGCGGCACCGTGGGGATCATGCCGCGCAACTCCGCCGACGCCGCCGTGCAGCCCGGCGACCTCGTCGTGGTGGCGGGCGGCCGCACCGGCCGCGACGGCATCCACGGGGCCACGTTTTCGAGCATCGAGCTGTCGAGCACGAGCGAGACGCAGTCGGGCGGGAGCGTGCAGATCGGCCATGCGATCCACGAGAAGACGCTCACCGACTTCGTGCTCGAAGCATCACGGCAGAAGCTCTTCCACGCCATCACCGACTGCGGCGCCGGCGGACTCTCAAGCGCCGTCGGCGAGATGGGCGCCACGCTCGGCGCCACGGTGGATCTCGCCACGGTGCCGCTCAAGTACGACGGCCTCTCGGCCACGGAAGTCTGGATTTCGGAGGCGCAGGAACGGATGGTGCTCGCCGTGGCGCCGGCCGACTGGGAGAAGCTCTCCCGCGTGGCCGCCGACGAGGGCGTCGAGGCCACGGCGATCGGCACGTTCACCGGCTCGGGGCGGCTGGTGCTCCACTGGCAGGGTCGCACCGCCGGCGAACTCGACTGCCACTTCCTCCACGAGGGCCGGCCGAAGCAGCGGCTGCCATCCCGCTTCGTGCCCCCGCCAGTCGAGCCGGTGCGGTGGAGTGCAACGCCTGTCGATCTCGCAGCGACGCTGCTCGACGTGCTCGCGCTGCCCGACGTGGCGAGTAAGGAATGGATCATCCGGCAATACGACCACGAGGTGCAGGGCGCGAGTGTGGTCAAGCCGCTCGTGGGCCCCGGCGCCGGCCCCGCTGACGGCACGGTGATCCGCGGCGTGCTCGGCCGCGACCGGGGCATCGTGCTCGGCGTCGGCCTCCGGCACCGGCTCGGGACGCGCGATCCGTATCAAATGGCGGCCGGTGCGATCGTAGAGGCGATCGCGAACGTCGTGGCCGCCGGGGCCGATCCCGAGCGGATCGCGCTGCTCGACAACTTCTGCTGGGGCGACACCCGCCGGCCGGAGTCGCTCGGCACGCTCGTCGAGGCCTGTCGCGCCTGCCACGACATCGCGATCGAGTTTCTGGCACCGTTCGTGAGCGGGAAAGACAGCCTCAACAACGTCTTCGCCTGGACCGATGCCGCGGGGCACCATCACGAACGCTCGATTCCTCCCACGCTCCTCGCCACCGCGCTCGGGCAGCTCGACGACGTGCAGCGGTCACTCACGCCCGATCTCAAGCGGGCCGGCGACCGCCTGGCGATCGTGGGCCTCTCGCGTGACGACCTCGCCGGCAGCCAGCTCGAGCTGGCCGGTCGCGTGACCGGCGGCCGAGTGCCGGCGGTCGACACGGCCGCCTGTCGGGCAGTGTTCCGTGCCATCGCTGCCGCCGGCCGCGAGGGGCTCGTCGCCAGCTGCCACGACTGCTCCGACGGCGGCCTTCTGGCGGCGGCGGCGGAGATGGCTGTGGCCGGTGGCCTCGGCGCCGGCGTGGACCTCGACGCGGTGCCGGCCGACATGGCCCTGCCTCCCGCTCTGCGACCGCTCGCGGTGGCATTCACCGAAACACCGGGCCGGTTTCTCTGCGCCGTGCCGGCGGCGGCCGCCGATCGCTTTGCGGCGGTGATGGAGGGCGTGCCCTGGGCCTGGGTCGGCGCCGTGCACGCGGAGCCCGTGCTCACGATCACCGCGGGCGGCTCCACGGCGACGCTGCAGCTCGCCCGCCTCGCCCGCGCGTGGCGTGGAGAAAGGACCGCCGACTGATGCTTTCCCCGAGAGCGCTCGTGCTGCGTGCCCCGGGCACGAACTGCGACCATGAAACGGCGCATGCCTTCGAACGCGCCGGCGCGATCGCCCGGCGGGTTCACGTGCGGGCGCTCGCCGAAAAGCCCACTCTCCTCGACGACGTGCAGATCCTCTGCATCCCGGGCGGCTTCTCCTACGGAGACGACATCGCCAGCGGCCGCATTTTCGCGCTCGAACTTGCGATGCGGATGGGCGACGCCCTGCGACGGTTCCGCGACCGTGGCGGGCTGGTGCTCGGCATCTGCAATGGGTTTCAAGTGCTCCTCCAGACGGGCCTGTTGCTCGCCGACGGCGAGGGCAGGCCCCGCGCCGCGCTCGCCCACAATCGCTCGGGGAGGTTCATCGACCGGTGGGTGCGGCTCGAGGTGCGCGGACACAAGTGCCCGTTCCTCCACGGCTTCGATGCCCCGTTCGAACTGCCGATCGCGCATGGCGAAGGACGCTTCGTGGCCACGACACCCGCCGACCTCGCTGCCTTCGAACGCGCCGGGCAACTCGTGCTGCGCTACGCCGCCGATCCGGCCGGCAGTTCGACTAATCCCAACGGCGCCGAGGCCGATGTCGCCGGGGCCTGCGACGCGACGGGACGCGTGTTCGGGCTCATGCCACACCCCGAACGCTTCGTTGACGCCACGCAGCACCCGGCCTGGAGCGGCAGGCTCGACGCCGGGGCGGCCGGGGCGGGCCTGGCGATCTTCGCCAATGCGGTGAAAAGCGTCTCCTGACGGGTGCCGGCGGCGTTGACCTGCGCGGGTGATCGTCGCTACCCTCCCCGCCCCATCCCGCCCTGTTTTTCATGGAGCGCCCGGCCGTGCGCGGAGCCCCGAGTCAGGTTGTGTGCGCGAGTCTGTGTGCCTGCGCGCTGGCCGGCTGTCGGTTTGCGTTCATCGCCGACGAAGGCTGGAACGGGCCGCCGCCGGCCTTGGCAGACTTGAGTCCTGCCCCCTCCGCCACCCGCAAGCCTGCCCCCAAGACCTTGCCGTTGGAAATCATCTTCGCCCGCATCGACGACAACGATCGTGCCTGGCACGATGCACTCTGGAACCTCGCCGATGAGCAGGCCTTCGACCACGCCCTGCGGAGGCGACTCGCCGCCAACGGACTGCGGGTCGGCGTGCTAGCCGGCACGCTGCCCCCCGACCTCGCTGCCCGGCTCGAACCGCCGTTCCCAGCGAACGAGCCCGGCGACCGGGCAGCCATGCCGGGTGAACGGCCGGCCGTGATGCGCAGGCTCTTGACGCTCTTGCCCGGCCGCGACACCGAGGTCATCGCCGCCAGCGGTCTCGACGAACTGATCCTCCTGCAGCACGACGGCGACGAGGTCCGCGGTGAAACCTACCGCGACGCGACCACCTATTTCGCCCTCAAGGCCTGGCCGGCTGCCGATGGCCGGATCCGCATCGACCTCGTGCCAACGGTGAAGCACGGACCCATCGAGCGGTCGTGGGTGGGTGAAGAGGGGGCGTTTCGTCTCGAAACCGGACAGAAACGTCAACCGCTCGAACACCTTTCGCTCACCACGACCATGCCTCAGGGCAGCACGCTGCTCGTGGCCGCCACCGGCGATGCCTCGAGCATGGCTGGAGACGCCTTCTTTCGCGACACGGGGCCGTCGCTCCGGACGCGGCGGCTGCTCGCGATCCGTCCCTCTGGCAGGCCGGCCGATCCACGCTTCACATCGGCGAGCGCGGCTCGCTTCGATGGAGCCGAGCCGCCGGCAAGCGCGGCAAACTGAGCGAACCTTGCCGCACTCCGGCCGCAGTCACGATGTCAGGCTGCGGAACCTGCGAAGCCCGGGCACGCGTTGCCGAGAAGGGGTGGGCGGGGCAGCCGCGATCAGTCGATGTTTCCCGACGGAAGGAAGTGTCGCCGGCCGAGGTGACGCGCCGACCAGCGAGGAAGACCGCTCATGAGTGTCTCGAAAGCCGACCACCGCACCCCTGCCCGGTCCCAGCGGCCCAAGGCGACGACCGTGTTCGCCGCGGCGTTCCTCGCGGGCGCGGCTGCCGCCGTAGGTCTCAATCGCACGCTCGACGTTCATCTCGCCCAACGGCAGCCACGGGTCGAAAGCGAGCCGATCTTCGTGGCCCTGCGCAGTCTGCCGCTGGGCGCGCCGGTCACGGTGTGGGACGTGGCGCTTCGCGACTGGCCCAAGGCGATGCTGCCGGCGGCGGCGATGCGGCCGCGCGATACGTTTGCAGGCATGGTGCTCAAGCATCCGCTTCGTGAGGGGCAGCCGATCTTGAGCGTGCAGCTCGTCAAGGCGGTCACCGCGGAGAGCGAGCAGGTGGCCCACGCCGACGTCGATCCCGTGCGGCCCATCGAGCCTGCAGCCCCCCAGACCGATCTCTGGGCGCCGGCCGACGTGGCGGCTCCCGCGACGGCGCCGGCGGAGGCCGTTTCGACCCGCGAATCCATCGACTTCGAACCTGCGACCGCGGACCTCGCCGAGACACAGCCGCTCCCCACAGAATCGATCGTCGCTGAATCCCCGACCCCCGTCGCGGCACTCACTGAAGCCGAGCACGACGCAGGGGACGCAGGAGTTCTGGCCGAGCCGGTGGTCGCAGAGCCGGTGGTCGTGGCCACTCCCGCAGCGACCGACATCGATCCGGTGGGAACGCCCGTGGTCAAGGCGGCGGAGTCCGAGCCCGCGCCGACACGCTCGCCGACGATGCGCTATCTCGTCGTCCCCGAGCGGATTGCGCTCGAGGCCGACCGGTCGTTCGTGCCGTCGCCCGAGGACCCCTCGGACGTTGCCGCTCCCGAGACGACCGCGGCTGCGTCGCCGAAGCAGTCATCCGTCGCTCCGGTCCAGACGGGCCGTCTCCCGCGGCCGACGGATCGCACCTCGTCGAGCCGCGATCGACAGCCCCAGCGTCCACCCCGCTCGGCCGCGAGCCAAGCGGCTCCGGCGAAGCCGGCGGAGAAGACGTCGTTGCTCCGGTCGATGATTCCGAACCTGTCGCTCGGCATGGGCGCGGCCGAACCCACGCCGGCGTCCGAGGCTCCAGCCCAGCGCGAGAGCGACCCGGCGACGCGACCTGCGTTTCGTGGCTTCGGCCTCTTCCGGTAGAGCGGGCTAGGGCTCGATCACGAGTTTGCCGCCGACGACTCCCGAGAGGCCGACGGTGCTCTGTTCCTGAAGCCGATGAGCTTCGGCGGCATGGTCGAGCGGCAGCACGCGATCGATCGGCACACGCAGACGGCCGGCGGCCAGCCAGCGGTTGATGTCGATCGCCGCCGCGGCCTGGCGCTGGCTGTCGGCCTTGAACATCACGAAGCCGAAGAGCCGGCAGCCCTTCACGTAGAAGGGGCCGACTGGAAAGGCCGGACGAGCTTCGCGGCCCGCCATGATCACCATCCGCCCGCCCTCAGCGAGCAGCGCCACGGCCTGATCAAACCGCGGCTCCCGCTGCGTCTCCCAATACACCTGGACGCCGCCCGGCACGGCCTCGAGCACCGCCGCCTCGAGATCGCCACGCCGATAGTCGAGCACGAGATCGGCGCCAAGCGCCGCGACCCGCGCCCGGCGGTCGGGCGTACCGGCCGTCGCGATCACGCGGGCCCCGAGCACTTTGGCCATCTGCACCACGGCGGAGCCCACGCCACCGGAGCCGCCATTGACGAAGATCGTCTCCCCCGGTGCGAGCGCCGCATGGTCGACGAGACCGAGATGTGCGGTGATCGAGACGAGCGCCGCAGCAGCGGCATCGCGATCAGAGACACCGGCAGGCGTGGGATAGAGCCAGCGGGCGTCGACTGCGGCCAACTCCGCGCACGTGCCCTGGCGACCGAGCACACCCTGATTGGAACCCCACACCCGCATGCCCGGTGTGAAGTCGTCGACCTCGTCACCCACGGCCACCACTTCGCCGGCAAGGTCGCAGCCCACGACCCAGGGAAAGGCCAGCGGCATCGCCACCGTGCCCGCGCGGAGATACGTATCGATCGGATTGACCGCACAGGCCCGCACCCGCACGAGCACCTGCCGCGGGCCGGGCACCGGGTCGGGAAGATCGCCCACGGTGATGACTTCGGGCGGACCGGTGCGGGAGATGAAGGCCGCCCTCATGAACGCTACGCTCCTGCCCTTCGCGCGGCCTCGCCCGGCTGCGTTTCAACGCCCTGGAGTTTCGTGTCCATCATCAGCCGGACACCGGCCGCAAGCGCGGCCAGCGTCCCCCCCGCCGCGACGAGTGCGAGAACGCCGCGCATGCCGTCTGCGAATCGCATCCGACGGAGCAACGCCAGCTCTTCTCCGGACGGTGGCCGGCGCACGTTCGCCCGCGCGAGCACTTCGCTCCACACCCGATAGGCGGTCGACTCATCGACCGTGAGCACCGCCGCCCGCAGGGCCCGCTCATCGAGCACGCCTGCCGTGCTCGGCGCGAACCAGAGTGCTCCCGCGAGCGATCCGACCGCCACGATCGCCCCGAGAAACGCCACGGCTTGGGCGGGCCGCCAGGCCACGGTGCGCTTGTGCTCGGCGACCTCCTTCCGACGCACCCCGGCGAGATCGCCGAGTTTGGGCACGACGACCTCACGGCCGCACTGCGGGCATGTCACCCGTCCGCCTGCCTGCCCGGCCGTCACGGCGACATCCGCGGTGCATTCGCACGGGAGGAGATAGGTGGTCATCGAGGTCGCATGCGGAGGTGTGGCAGGGGACACTGCCGCCGGAGTGGCCGCAGAGATTCGCCGGCCGGATTTTTTTACCATTCACGGGCGATTTTCCGGAAATTTTCCTTGTTTTCAGGAAAAAAAAGTTGGCCTTCCACACCCGACAGCGCCATAATCGTTGGCCTTCCGGAAACCTTCGACCACGCCGCTGGTTCCTCTCCTCTCCGCCCCGGGGCCGCAGCCCCCCCATTTCCGCTCTGCGGTCCGCGACACGGTTGTTTTTTTGACCACTGGACTTGCCTGCGCCTTGAATCACACTGTCGGCCACACGAAAGATGGATTGGACAGTACCGCGGGTGGCGACTGGAACGGCACCCCGATGGAAAGCCACCGTCCGGACTTCGCGTCCGGGACTTCTTGATCCTTTGAAGGAGCAATAGCCTTGTACGATTCGCTGCTGGATGAGCTCGAGGACGACGTCGTCTCCAATCCCCAGGAAGTGGAAGACTTGACGGTCAAGGTGGTCGATGCCGAAGAGGCCGACGCCGACCTGCTCGTCGACGATGACGCCAGCCCGCTCCCTGAGGGCGAGATCGAGGCCGAGGCCGAGATCGAGAGCTCGAGCGAGGCGGAAGAGTCGCTGATCGAGCAGGTGGAAAACTGGTCCGACGACCCAGTGCGCATGTATCTCACGCAGATGGGCGAGATCCCGCTCTTGACGCGTGCCCAGGAGATTTACCTCGCTCGGCAGATCGAGACCACGCGGGCCCAGTTCCGTGCCAAACTGCTCGAATGTGAGTACATCTGCCAGCAGGCGTTCAAGGTTCTTTCCCGAGTGCATCGGGGCGAGCTTCCGTTCGACCGCACGGTGCAGGTGTCGGTGACCGACCGGCTGGAGAAAGAACAGATCCTCGGCCGTCTGCCCCACAATCTGCGGACACTCGACGTGCTGCTCAAGCAAAACAAGTCCGACTACCGCATCGCGCTCTCCAAAAAGCGGAAGATGGCGGAGCGGCGCGAGGCCTGGGCCCGGCTCGGCCGCCGGCGCCGGCGATGCGTGCGGCTCATCGAAGAACTCGGGCTGCGCACGCAGCGGATCGAGTCGCTTATCCCCACGCTCGAAGGCTTCGTGACTCGGCTCAAGGAGTTGAAGTCGAAGATCGAGTCCCACAAAAAATCGAAGCAGCCTCCCTCCAGCCGGCAAAAGCTCGTCGATGAGTATCGAATGATCCTCAAGGCGTGCCAGGAAACGCCCAAGAGCCTCAAGCGGCGGGTGGCCGAAATTCGGCAGATCTACGCCCACTATCAAAAGGCGAAGCGGGGCCTGTCGGAAGGCAACCTCCGGCTCGTCGTCTCGATTGCGAAGAAGTATCGCAATCGTGGCTTGTCGTTCCTCGACCTCATCCAGGAAGGCAACGCCGGCCTGATGCGGGCCGTGGACAAGTTCGAATACCGCCGTGGCTTCAAGTTTTGCACCTACGCCACCTGGTGGATCCGGCAGGCGATCACCCGCGCGGTGGCCGACCAGAGCCGCACCATCCGCATTCCGGTGCACATGGTGGAGACGATGAGCCGCGTCCGCAACGTGGCCCGCACGCTCCTCCAGGAATACGGCCGCGAGCCGACGATCGAAGAGATCGCCGCCCGGGCCGGCACGCCGGTGGACGAGACGCGACGCGTGACGGCGATGAGCCGCTACCCGATCAGCCTCGACCGCCCGGTGGGCAACAGCGAGGACAGCCACTTCGGCGACCTGCTCCCCGACACCGGTGCCGAAAACCCGGCCGTCGGTGCCGCTCAGGAGATGCTCCGTAACCGGATCGCGAAGGTGCTCAAGAGCCTTTCGTATCGCGAGCGCGAGATCATCAAGCTCCGCTACGGCCTGGGCGATGGCTACAGCTACACGCTCGAGGAAGTGGGCCACATCTTCAAGGTGACGCGCGAGCGCATCCGACAGATCGAAGCCAAGGCCGTCCGCAAACTGCAGGCCCCGGCCCGCAGCGAAGAACTGAGCGGCTTCTTGGACTAGAGTCGACTCGCGCGCCGGCTCCGGGCTGCCCGTACTCCGGGAGCCGGCGTTCCTCACCAGCGGAGTCTGATCCAATGGCAAATCGCTCAGCCCGATCGGCGCATACGCCCTTCGCCGCGGCGGGCCGTCGACAACGTCGTGAAGGGCATCATGGTTTGATGTATGCTCCTCCTCCATCCCCTGAAGGAGTCTTTCCGATGAACGGCCGCTCACTGCACCTGTCGCTGTTCCTGTGCTCCATCCTGTCGATGACCACGCTCCTCGCGGCCGAGCAGGTCGCGTTCCCCCGCACAACGATCGACCTCGGTACGGTCGTCAGCGACGTCGAGAAGTCGGTGCGGTTCTACGTCGATGGCATCGGGTTCCGTGAGCTGCCCGGCTTCGAACTGCCCGCAGACGCGGCCACGGCCGCCGGGCTCACCGACGGCAAGCCGCTCTCCGTGCGGGTGCTCGTGCTCGGCGAGGGCGACACGGCCACGAAACTCAAGCTGATGAGCGTGGCCGGCACGACACCGCGCACCGGCGACAACGAGTTCATCCACTCGCACACCGGCTTCCGCTACCTCACGATCGTCGTCGACGACACGAACGCCGCCCTCGCCCGCCTCGCGAAGATCGGCGTCAAACCCCTCGCCAAGAGTCCCATCGCGATCCCCGAGACGATCGCCAAGGGTCTCTTTTTGACCTGCGTCCGCGATCCCGACGGGAATATCGTCGAGCTCATCGCGCCGAAAAAGTAGCATCGCGCCGGCGAGGGGTTACCCCGTACCGTCTCGCCGGACGTTCGCCTCCGCCCTCCAGGCTTCGGCTCACTCGGATTTGCCTGCGCTGCGCCATCCATGGCTTCGCTGGTCAAATACGCCGGCTCAACGGCAGGGGTAACCCCTCGCCTCCCCAACTCGTAGGCGGCTGGAACTTTCGGCGGAGACGGTCGGTGGGCACGCGCAGACGCAGGGAGTCGTTGAGGACTATGGGCGCCTGAGCAAAACCCACGAGTCCTGTACTCTCAACACGACCGGAGTCGAGCATGCCTACCGCCGGCTCCGAGTGCGGGTCGTTGTCACCTGCCCTCACGTCCGGCGACGGAGACTGGGGAGACCGAAGCCGGATTGAACGCTTTCAGGCCGTGACAGGCTGCAGCCTGTCCTACACCGATGCGATCTTGCCGGCGCGCTCGAGCCAGGCGATGACGTCGGCGGCCAGTTCGTCGGGCGGGCGGGCTGAGGAGTCGACGACAAGCTCCGGCGTGAGCGGCTCCTCGTACGGGTCGTCGATGCCGGTGAAGCCCTTGATCTCGCCGGCACGGGCCTTCTTGTAGAGGCCTTTGGGATCGCGGCCCTCGCATACTTCCAGTGGCGCTTTCACGTAGACCTCCACGAAATCGCCGGTGGGCAGCATCGCCCGGACGGCGTCGCGGTCGCGGCGGTAGGGGCTGATGAAGGCCGTGAGCGTGATCGTGCCGGCCTGGGCGAAGAGCTCCGCCACGGCGCCGATGCGGCGGATGTTTTCCTCGCGGTCTTGCGGGCCGAAGCCGAGGCCGAATCGCCGGGCGAACTCCGCGCCGTGCCGCGGCTCCAGGAGCGCCGGCGCCGCATTCAGGCCCAGCCGCACGTTGTCACCGTCGAGCACGAAGGTGCGGCAGCCGCGCTCGAAGAGCTTCCTATCGACGGCGTTGGCGAGCGTGCTCTTGCCGCAGCCGGAGAGCCCCGTGAACCACAGCACGCAGCCCGTGTGGCCTGCAGCCCGCTCGCGGTCGGCGCGGCTCACCGCGTGGGCATGCCAGCGGACGTCGACTGTTTCGGCGGGCGTGCTGCCAGGTGCCATCATGTCACTCCCAGCCGTCGAGGGTGACGGCGCTCTTGAATCGTCGGGCCTGCTCGCCCGGCACGTTGCGCTCGACTTCGAGCTCGACCGTGTCGCCCGGACCGTGCCGGCCGACCTGTTCAGTGAGTGACTCGAAATTCGCCACCGGACGACCATCGATCGCCACGACCACGTCGCCGATCTGGAGGCCAGCTTTTCCTGCAGCCGAGCCGTCTTGTACGTGCGTGATCACACACGGGCCCACCATCGGCTGACCGGCGACGCCGAGCTTGCCCCCCTTGCGCACGTCGATCCGGGTGGCGGGCAGCTTCGCCGCCAGCGCTGCGAGCTGATCGTCGGCGATTCCAGTGCCGAACAGCTGCACCGACTCGACGCCTCGGAGGCGGCCCAGGGCGGCCACGGCGGCAGCGTCGAGCGGTACACCGAACGCCCCGACCAGACGCACCCCCTGCAGCCTCGAGAGGAGTCGAAGATCCTCCGACGTGCCGCGCCAGCGGGCGTTGAGCGTCACGTGCAAGCCCCGGTGTCCGCTCGCCAGAAAACCCTCCGTGATCACGGCGCCGAGCGACTCGAGCTTCTCTCGGGCCGCCTCGGTCATCCCACGATGGTGGAAGTCGAGTGCGCCGGTGACGAGCCCCGACACGGCCGAGTCGGGGCCCTCGGCGATCGCTTCGAGCAGCTTTTCGGCGTCGCCCGCGAGCGCCTCGTCTTCACTGGCGAGAAACCCCCGCACGATGTCGAGCGCACGGGTCGCCACCTCGAGGTCGTCGCGGAGGACCGCGGCCCCGAGGGACGCGAGGGCCGGCCGGCCGGCAGCGGCCAGACTGCGGCTGGCGGCTTCCCGTTGGGCGAACTGTTCGGCGCCCAGCTGGTCGATCCATGCAACGACCTGGGGCTCTGTGGCGAGCTCGCCTGCCACGGCGAACACCGGCGCGACGACGAGCGACAGGGTGATCGCGAAGCGGAAACAGTCGTGCATGCAGGCGTCCGCCGGGGGGTTGTGCCGAATATACCAGCCGACCACGACGGCGTTTTCCCGCGGCTACACTAGGTCGGATCCTTCGCCCCGTCGCCCTGCCAGCCCGCGGCCATGACACTCCCGTTCGTTCTCGATCGCACCCCGCGGCCCCCGCTGCCCGCCACGCGCGCGGAGATGCTCGCCCGCGGCTGGGACGAGGTCGACGTGGTGTTCGTCTCGGGCGACGCCTACGTCGATCACCCGAGCTTCGCCAATGGCCTGCTCGCGCGGCTCCTCGAGGCTGCCGGCTTCCGTGTGGCCGTGCTCGCCCAGCCCGACTGGCAATCGTGCGAGCCGTGGCGGCAGTTTGGCAGGCCGCGGCTGTTCTTCGGCGTGTCGGCGGGCAACATGGACTCGATGATCAACCACTACACCGCCAACCGGAAGGTGCGAAACGACGATGCCTATTCGCCCAACGGCGAGATCGGCCGGCGGCCCGACCGAGCCACGCTCGCCTACTGCCAGCGATCGCGCGAGGCGTTTCCCGGCGTGCCGGTGGTGGCCGGCGGCGTCGAGGCGAGCCTCCGCAGGATCGCCCACTACGACTACTGGAGCGACACCGTCCGCCGCTCGATCATCCTCGACTCGAAGGCCGATCTCGTCGTCTTCGGGATGGGTGAGCGGACAATCCTCGACGTGGCCCTCGGTCTCGCGGCGGGCAGGGCCGTGAAGGACCTGCGCGATCTGCGCGGCATCGCCTACCGGCTCGGTGCCAGCGAGCCGCCGCCGTCGGGCTCCGACACGCTCGAACTGCCGTCGCATGAATTGGTCGCCGCCGACACGCTCGCCTTCTGCGAGATGACGCGGATCTCGCATCTGGAGACGAACCCCCACAACGCCCGCCGGCTCGTCCAGCGGCATGGCCGCGAGGCGGTCGTCGTGAATCCCCCTGCCCTGCCCCTCGAGCAGGACGAGATGGACCAGGTCTACGGCCTGCCCTTCACGCGGCGGCCGCATCCCTCCTACGGCGCGGCGCGGATCCCTGCCTTCGAGGTGGTGGAAAACAGCGTGCAGATCATGCGCGGCTGCTTCGGTGGCTGCACGTTCTGCTCGATCACGGCCCACGAGGGGCGGATCATCCAGAGCCGGAGCCAGGATTCAGTGATCACCGAGATCAAACTGCTCGCGAAGCAGCCCGGCTTCAAGGGCACGGTATCGGACATCGGCGGCCCCACGGCCAACATGTATCAGATGCGGTGCACCCGGCCCGAGGTCGAGGCGAAATGCCGGCGGCTCTCGTGCGTGCACCCCACCGTGTGCAAGCTCTTGGGCACCGATCACGGCCCGCTCAAGAGCCTCATGCGTGAAGCGCGGAGCGTGGAGGGCGTGAAGCGAGTGCTCGTGGCCAGCGGCGTGCGCATGGACCTCGCCCGCCGCGATCCAGAGTATCTCCAGGAACTCGCCGAGCACCACGTGGGCGGCCACTTGAAGGTGGCGCCCGAGCACACCGACCCCGAGGTCTTGAGCCTCATGAAGAAGCCCTCGGCCGACGACTACGTCGAGTTCGACAAGGCCTTCAAGGCGGCCAGCCGCCGGGTCGGCAAGAAGCAATTCACGGTGCCCTACTTCATCGCCAGCCATCCGGGCAGCGGCGTCGAGGAGATGATCGATCTCGCGATCTTCCTCAAGCGCAACAGCTACAAGCCCGACCAGGTGCAAGACTTCATTCCCAGCCCCTTCGACATCGCCGCCTGCATGTACTACACGGGCCTCGACCCGATGACGAAGGAGCCCGTCAAGGTGACGAAGGGGCTCAAGGACCGGCGGATGCAGCGGGCCATGCTCCAGTTTTTCAAGCCCGAGAACTACTTCGAAGTGCGGCGGGCCCTGGAGCAAGCTGGCAGACAAGACCTGATCGGCTCCGGCTGCGACTGTCTGATCCCCGACCGCCCACCGAAGGAGGCCCTCGACAAGAAGCGCCGCGAAGCCACGCGGGCCTTCACCGAGGAAACCTCCGGCGACCATATCAGAGGCGGGCCCGCCGCGGCCCGCGCTGAGCGAGGCGGCCGCAAGCAGCGGCGTCCCCGCAAGTCGATCGGCTATCGGCCAAAGCGCGGCACGCCGTGAGCTTGTGCTGTGCGTTCGAACGCGCGCCGGCTCGGGGTTACCCCGTACCGTCTCGCCGGACGTTCGCCTCCGCCCTCCAGGCTTCGGCTCACTCGGATTTGCCTGCGCTGCGCCATCCATGGCTCCGCTGGTCAAATACGCCGTCTCAACGGCAGGGGTAACCCCTCGCCTCCCCAACTCGTAGGCGCTCAGGACTTTCGGCGGAGACGGTCGGTGGGCACGCGCAGACGCAGGGAGTCGTTGAGGACTATGGGCGTCTGAGCAAAACCCACGAGTCGTGTACTCTCAACACGACCGGAGGCGAGCATGCCTACCGCCGGCTCCGAGTGTGGGTACTTATTTCCTGGCCTGCCGTAGGCGTCAGACGCCGGAGTACGGGGCTGACCCGAGCCGGATTGGCCCGTCCGCAGCGAACCGTTTTCGCCGAGTGGCCGTACAAGGAAACGTCCCTCGTCACACGCTCCCGGAGACCACCCTGATGCCTCGTGCCCGTACGCTGTTCGTGATCCTTTCCGCAGTCTGCCTCGTCGCGTGGGTCGCCCGGCCCGTGGAGGCCGCCGGGCCGCGGAATCCCTACTCGAGCTTCAACCTCTCGGGCATCAACTACGGCGCCCAGCAGTGGGAGCGGGCCCAGCGGCAGGGGAAGGTGGTGTGGCCCTACTACAACGTGCCGTCGCGAAGCTCTTCGCGCGGCTCGTCACGGAACTCAGGCGTGTACGTCGGCGGCGTGGTCGCGGGCGGAAGCGGGGCCGGCACGGTCATTCAAGCGGGCTCCTCCCGCCCCACGCAGCGGTCGTATGCCACCCGCACCTCGCGCCGCTGGCGGCGGTGAGCGGGGTCAGCCCACCGTACCGTCGTACATGCGGTATTTCTTGGTGACGAGGGCGCCGCCGCGTTCCAGCGTGCGCTTCGAGAGGTGGTTGCTCTCCAGCACCCAGGAGAATTCCACCTCTTCCATGCCCCAGTCGTAGAGCCGCGGCACGAGGGCCGCGTGGAGCACGAGGCCCACGCCCCAGGCCTGATATTCGGGAATCACGTTCGTGCTGATTGCCCGCATCCGCTTGATTCCCCGCTTGTTCCACAGCAGCTTCAGGAAGCCGAAGGGGAACAACCGGCCGTTGATCGCCTTGATCCGCGGGTTGTAGTCGAGCAGGCAGAAGACGGTACCAATCGGCTTGCCTTCCACCTCGGCCACGAGCGCGAGCTCCGGCACGATCAGGTGCTTGAGACTCGCAGCCATGTGCTTCACTTCGCCCGGCGTGAGCGGCACGAAGCCCCACGTGCCGCCCAGGCTCGAGTTGTAGATCTCGAGAAACATCCGCACTTCCTCGTCGAACCGGCGCCGGTCGAGCGGCCGCACGGTGACGCCGAACCGCTCCTTCACACCCGCCACCATCACGCCGAGCTTCGAATCGATCCCCTCGAGCATTTCGAGCCGGCCCCAAAATGCATACATGTCTTCGATCTTGGCGAGGCCCTGGGCCTCCACCAGGCTGGCGTAATACGGCCTGGCATGCGTCATCATGAAGAACGGGGGCGTGTCGAAGCCCTCGATCAACAGGCCGCACTCGTAGTTGAGCGACGGATTGGCCGGCCCGCGGACGGCCGTCATCCCCTGGCCCGCCAGCCAGTCGCGGGCCGTGCCGAACAGGGCCCGCGCGGCGGCCTGGTCGTCGTCGCATTCGAAGAAGCCGAAAAAGCCTCGCTGCTCGCCGTAGCGTTCGACATGCCCCGCGTTGACGATGGCCGTGATCCGACCGACATCGACACCCCCGCGGGTGGCCAGAAACGACCGGCTCTTCGACTTCTCGTAAAACGGGCAGGGGCGAAACCCGAGCAGTTCTTCCTGCGACATGATCAAGGGCGGCATCCAACAGGGGTCGTTGCGGTAGATCCGCCAGGGCAGGTTCACGAACCGCTTTTGGTCGGCCCGCGTCTCGACGGGCCGTACGATCAGGTCGGGCACGGTTGTTTCCTCGATTCTTCAGCCGGCAACGTCGCTACCATCGGCAGGGTGGCATGGCGGCGCCGGAAGGCGTGGACTGCCAACGACTTCCGGCGCTGCACCGCATCTTCGGCCGCTCCCGGGCGGGGCGTCAACGCCGGTCGCGGCCGGCCACCGCAAGTCGCCCCGGCCTTCGGGCCGATCTATTATTCGGCCCGTCCACCCGAACAGCCCTGCCCGCCACGCCCACGCCATGACGACCACCGTCCCTCCCCAGCCTCGTTCCAACGTCGATTACGTTGTCACGGGCGCGACGGGGCTCGTGGGCAACAACGTGGTGCGGCTCCTCGTCCGGCGGGGCCTGAGCGTCCGGGCGGTGGTCCGCTCGGCGGGGCGGTCGCTCGACGGCCTGCACATGCAGGTGGCCACCGCCGCACTGTCCGACGACCACGCTCTGGAGCGGGCCATCGATGGCGCTTCGGTCGTCGTCCATTCGGCCGCCATGGTGCACTGCGGTTGGCGACACTTCGACGACATGCACGCCGCCAACGTGGAGGGAGCCCGGCGGGTCGCCCGCGCCGCCCGCCGCGCCGGTGCCCGGCTCGTGCACGTGTCGAGCGTGGATGCGATCGGTCTCACGAGCGACGGCAGCCCGGCCGACGAGGAGACACCTCCCGGCGGCATGCCGGAATGTCCCTACGTGGTCACGAAGCGCGATGCGGAGCGAGCCGTGCTCGCCGAGGTCGAGCACGGGCTCGACGCCGTGATCGTGAATCCCGTCTACATGATCGGCCCCTGGGATTGGAAGCCATCGAGCGGCCGGATGCTGCTCGAGGTCGGTGCCGGCAAAGGACTCTTCGCACCGCCAGGGGCCAATGACTTCGTCGACGTGCGCGATGTCGCAGCAGGGATCCTCGCGGCGGCCGAGCGGGGACTCTCCGGGCGCCGGTACATCCTCGGAGGCCATGCCCTCTCCTACCTCGACGCCTGGCGGATCTTCGCCCGAGCCGCCGGTCGGATGCAGCCGCTCGGGGTCGCCCCGCGAGCGGCGGTGCGCGTGGCGGGCTGGGTCGGCGACCTGGCGAGCCTGTTCGCGCGGCACGAGCTGCCGGTCAATTCCGCCGCCGCCACGATGTCGATGCTGCCGCACAACTTCTCGTCGGCCCGCGCCATCGCCGAGCTCGGCTACTCGTTCCGGCCGTTCGAAACGACCGTTGCCGACGCCTGGGGCTGGTTCGTCGACCACGGCTACGCCCGCGCCGCGGGCCACCGCACCGTGCCCGCGCGATAAGGCCGGCCCATGCCCCGTATCCTCGTCGTCGAGGACGAAGAGCACCTGGCGATCGGCATCAAGTTCAACCTCGAGGCCGAGGGCTTCACCGTCACCACCGTCGGTGACGGCCAGGCGGCGCTCGATCTCGTCGCTGCAGCCACTCCGCCGTTCGATCTCGTCGTCCTCGACCTCATGCTGCCCGGCATGAGCGGGTATGCCGTGTGCGAGGCACTGCGGAGCGACGACAATGACGTGCCCGTCGTGATGCTCACCGCCCGCACGCTCGTCGAAGATCGGATCCGCGGCTTCGACGCCGGCACCGACGTCTACCTGCAGAAGCCGTTCGACCTCGACGAGTTGATCTCGATCGTGCGAAATCTCCTGGCCCGCCGTGGCCGTGCGCCGCGGCCCACGACGGCCGCACCTGAGGCCACCGGGACGAAGGGCCAGGTGCACCGTTTCGGCGCCGCCGAAGTGAACTTCGACACGTGGGAGGCGCGCTTCAAAGACACGCCAGTCAAGCTTACGAACCTTGAAATGAAGCTGCTCCGGTATCTCGTCGAGCACGAAGGGCTCGTGGTGTCGCGCGAGGAGTTGCTCACGCGCGTCTGGGGCCTGACCCGCGCACCGGCCACGCGCACGATCGACACCTTCATGCTCAACCTGCGGAAATCATTCGAGGAAGACCCCTCGAAGCCGGTGCACTTTCTCTCCGTCCGCGGCACCGGCTACCGCTTCGTCAGATGACGTCGCCGAGCAGTCTCGCCGCGGCCTGCCCCGGGTCGGGCTGTCTGAGCAGCGACTCGCCGACGAGCATCGCACCGATGCCGGCCGCCTCGAGCCGCTCGACGTCGGCTCGCGTCTTGATGCCACTCTCGGCTACCAGCACGACGTCGGCCGGCACCAGCTCGCGGAGCCGCAGCACGTGGTCGAGGTCGGTCGTCATCGTCTTCAAGTTGCGGTTGTTGACGCCGACGAGCGTCGCGCCCAGGTCGAGCACCCGCGGCAGGTTTTCCTCGTCGTGCAGCTCCACGAGCGGCGTCATGCCGAGGTCGAGAATGTCCCGATACAGGCTCCGAAGGTGGCAGTCGTCGAGGCACTCGGCGATCAAGAGCACGGCATCGGCACCGTGGGCCCGGGCTTCGAGCACCTGGTAGCGGTCGACGACGAACTCCTTGCGGAGCACGGGTAACGACACGGCGATGCGAGCACTCGCGAGATCGACGAGGCTGCCGCCAAAATCCCAAGCGTCAGTGAGCACTGAAAGCGCCGCAGCCCCGGCATCCGCATAGCCGCGCACGACCTCCTCGACGGTCGCCCCGGGCCGAATCTCTCCGCCCGATGGGCTCTTCCGCTTGAACTCGGCGATCAGCCTGATCGCTCCGGGCGCCGACACTGCCGCGAAGAAGTCACGCACCGCCGGCGCCGTCGCCAGCCTGCCCTCGAGCGCCGCCGTCGGCACCCGCTCGCGCGCGAGCGCCACTTCCTTCCGCTTCCGCGCGACGATTGTTTCGAGAATGGATTGCATGGGAGCCACGATACCAAGCCTGACGGGCCAAACGACAGACCTGCATCGCGAACTCGGGCGCGCCGGCTTCGGGCTCCCCATATCCCGCTCGCCGGACGTTCGCCTCCGCCCTCCAGGCTCCGGCTCACTCGGATTTGCCTGCGCTGCGCCATCCATGGCTCCGCTGGTCAAATACGCCGG
>Ga0214921_10001329_pt1 | contig 42695 bp, 40 predicted proteins | sample LL1505_MetaG_FD_177992 | JGI IMG/M metagenome (GOLD analysis project Ga0214921, IMG submission 177992) | Freshwater microbial communities from Lake Lanier, Atlanta, Georgia, United States - LL-1505 | ecosystem: Environmental > Aquatic > Freshwater > Lake | place: USA: Georgia | collected...
ATCAATAATTAGTCAATTTGTGAACGAAGTATACCCTCTGTTACAAGTTCCTTGAATGTTAGTTGAATATCGGTACTTGATGGGTTTACCTTTTCAAGGAATAGTTTACCTTTTTGTTTATAATGCTCCAACGTCTTGTTGTGATTCTCAAATGCTGTGTAAATAGCATTCGCACAATCTGTAAGAGAGTTTTCACTATATTTATAACCACAATCATCAAGAAGGGATGAATTGTGAACTAAAGGCCAGCCATAATTCAAAGCTTCATAATATGTATAATTCAATTCATTTAATATAGTATGGCTTACAAGAATAGGCATTGTTTTTTGTTTATTAAAAAAAGAAAAGATTTCAGCAGTGCGTAAACGAGCAAATTTCTTAAGTTTGTCCTTAATTTCCAAATTTTTAAACATATGATTTGCCTGGTCGTGTGTAGGACAATTGAAGATATATACACTACTAATTAAATCTGGATACATTTTATGAAGTTTTTCACAGGCTACAATCGGGATCCAAGCAGATTTGTAAAAGTTTAGATTTGGTTCTAATATTAAGATATCAATCTTTTTTGAGACATGATTTGACAAATTATATATTAGTGATTCATCGTGCTTTATAAAAGGTTTGCTTGTTTCTTCAATCAGTGTTGGAGACCAAAGATGGGGGACAATTCGTGCTGGTTTTCCGCGCATTAACGACACATACTCAACTGCGAAATGATAACAGGGTATAATCCAAAGATCATCAACAGGACAATCTTTTCCAATAAAACTTGTTCGTCCTGGAGCATAGACTCCATGTGCAAAATCGTCAAGATCCATCATTAAATTATTTCCACAAACAAGTGCAGAAATAAATATTTTTTTGGATTTCAAATATGTATATAACTCATTTGTTAAATTACTATTTACATGAATAATTGTACTATATTCTGAAGGATCAAAAATAGCCATATCTGTTGACAAATGCTTCACACTTGTATCAAAGCATTCAAATTGCTTTGGATTTTCTTTTAAAGATAGAAGTTGACATACAAATCCTGCTTTTTGAAGACAGACTAATAAGAAATAAGCATTTTGAAGAATTCCGTTTGAAAAGAGCCCGATTTCTGAATTTACAAGAATTCCTATTTTTTTATCCATTTATATACAATATAAATAAATATTATAGATTGCCTTTACGCACTCATATAGTTAGATAGATTTCGAAATTCCGTCCTTGATAAGTTGATCCCATATTTTTCCAACTTCGGGATTCAATGGATTGATTGTTTCCAAATATGTTTTAGCTTTCGTTGTCATCGTTTCTACCTGTTTATTATGAATTGAATGTACGTATTTAATTTGTTCCGCACATTCGGATATGCTGACATCGGAATAGTAGTATCCATGCTCTTTTATCATCGCTGAATTGTGTACAAGTGGCCATCCATAATACATGGCTTCATAATACAAGTAATTGAGTTCATTATAAAGTTGGTGACTTACTATAACTGGAAATCCGTTTTTGTTGAAATGTCGCAGAATTTCGGGGATTGGAAGTCGTGCAAACTTTTTAATTTTGGGTGTAATTGTGAATTCAGACAGCATTGTGGTTGTGTTAGAATATTCAGGACAATTAAATAAATATACATTTTCAATAAGATCTGGGTTTTCCTGGTTTAGTTTTTCGGCAGCTAACAAAGGTAGCCAAGCAGTTTTAATCATAAATTGATTTGATTCAAGAATTAAGATATTTATTTTTTTGGAATTATGATTTTTAATATTCCATTGAATACAAGATTCATCATCTCCATATTTTTGTTTAATGTTCTCACGAATAATGACTGGCGACCATAGATGAGGAACAATAAATGATGGTGCGCGACGAACAAGTTTTAAATAATCAAGTGAGTGTTTAAAAGATGAGATAACCCACATTTCATCACATGGAGCACTTGTACCAATAAAGTTCAAATGTCCTGCTATACGAGGACCTCTAACAAAATCTTCCATATCTGTAAAATATGTATTGCCACATACAAATGAAATAATTCCAATTTTAAATGTTTTTAAATAATCATACATTTGCTTTGGAACGCCTTTTGTAATAGTTATAATCGTATGATATTCGGACGGATCAAAAATATCTTTTTCCATTGAAATGCGCTTAATTGGCAACGAATGATAATCAAAAGGTTTCGGATCCTTATCGTGACACAAAAATTCGCATTTCATACCCAGCATTTCAAAACATTGATATAGAAAATATGCATTTTGAATAATTCCTGATCCAAAAATACTTGATCCCGAATGAATCAAAAGACCAAGTTTCTTTGTCTTTTGAATATTAAGAATCTTATCCATTTTCTAGTTATATATATTTTAAAATATACATTAAACCGCGCTACACCGAACAATACCTTCATTAAATAATTGTTTCCACACATTTACAACTTCTGGATTGAGCGGATGAATGTTTTCTAGATATTTTTTGCCATTTTCTGTATAGGTTTCAGCATGTTTATGATGATTTATTTGAGCATGAAGAATTGCATTAACACAACCGGTTAAGCTATCTTCTTTATACATATATCCATTGTCTTCAAGATCGGGTGAATTATGGACAAGAGGCCATCCATAATACAAAGCTTCATAATACACATAATTCAATGTATTATGGACTTGATGACTTACAATAATAGGCATTGATGCTTGTTTATTGAAATGTGTTAGAATTTCAGGAATTGCTTGACGATTAAACTTCTTTATTTTATTATGAATCCGTAGTGATTTAATCATAGTATGTGCATGACCATTGTTGGGAAAATTAAATACATAGATATTTTCAATAAGATCGGGATTCATTGACTCAATCTTTTCAGCAGCCATAATGGGCAGCCATGCATTTTTGAATAATGCGATGTTGGGCTCAAGAACCAGAAGATTGAGTTTTTTGGATGTATGTGTCGGAAAGTTATAAATCAACTCCATTTCAGATTTCCCATATTTTTTCACAACTGATTCAGCCAGAATATGAGAAGACCACAAATGCGGAACAACAAAAGCCGGTTTATCCCGAATCAGTGAAATATAGTCCAAACAATATTTATAACTAGGAATCGTCCAGATTTCATCAGTTGGAATATCGCGTGTTACAAATGATGAAGACTTAGGGTCATAAGGTCCTCGTACAAAGTCCTCCATATGATGCATAAACGTGTTCCCACAAAGAAATGATGCGACAAATACCTTATGTTTTTTCAAATAATCGTATTGATCTTGTCTAAGACCCACTGAAATTGTAAGAATGGCTTTGTACCCGGATATATCAAACACAGCTGGATCAGTTGAAATTTGTTTTAAGGGAAGGTCCGTTCCGTAAAAGGTAGATGGATTTTCGTCTTGACAAAGAAATTGTGGACTAAATCCTGCTTTTTCAAGGCATTGATAGATGAAAAAGGCATTTTGGAAAATACCATTTGAGTAAATATGTACTCGGTCGTGAATAAGCAAACCAATTTTTGACATTTAGTATAGAAATATATATTTGAAAAACTAATTAAACGCTTCTCACGCGCGGTTGATTAGGGTGAATTTATTTAGTATTAGTAGCAGAATGAAACGACTTATTTTTTGTGCAGATAATCGATCGCCTTATGACGGAAGTGAAGGCTATTGGAAATATATGATCGATGTTACAGAAAAATATGCTAAGAAATGGAATATTGAATTTAAATTTGTTAAGTATGATTATAAACTAGAGCGTCATCCAGCGTGGGAACGAATTAATATTTTAAAAACACTTGTAGACGATTATGATGAAATATTCTGGTTTGATTCGGATGCGTCAATAATTAATCACAATATTGATATTTTTGATTATATAAAAAATGCGCCTGAGTTTAAAAAATGGGAAAGGATTGAAAATACTATTCCAATAGTATACGGAGTTGTTGATAAACCTTGGACAGATCTTATATGTTCTGGTATTTTTATGATGGATTGTAGTGATAAATTACGAGCAAAAACATTTTTAAATAGCTGGTGGAATGATTGTGATAATGATTTATTTTTTTTTGAACATCCATGGGATCAATATGTATGGAATTTTATTTGGGAAAAAAATCCTGAAAAAAGATCTTGGATTCGATCAGCAGATATTTGGACATCGCGTGAAGTAGAAGAAAATCAAGTATTTTTACATTTGACACACTCAAACATGAATAAAAGATATAATGAATCAAGATTTTATAATAAATTAATGGTACATGGCAATGAATGTAAGAAAAGAATTGGAATATTTGTTAATAAAAAAGAGGATAATAGGAAAGCCATATATTTGCGTATTTTATTAGAAGCACAAGGACATAGAGTTAATTTTTTATCATCAACCCATTTATTAAATGATACACATTTGATATCAGACAAGTGTCCTTATTTTATTAAAGAGTATAGTGAGATTAATATTAGTGACTATTGCTGTTTTATTTGTGTAACATATTTTCCAGAAAAAGTTTTTTTTGATAAAATAAAATACACCTATAAAATATGTATTTATTATGATCATACTTTGCCATCTAATTTTGAAGACTTTAATGAAATATGGTTTGAGGAAGATAATCCGCATGCATTAATATTAGAAACGATGAACATACCAATTGTAAAACTACCAAAATTATATGACCCATGTATGAATACAATTGTTTCTGAAGTAAAGGAGACTGATTTAGAAATTGTTATACTCGGTTCAAATGAAAATATTGATTTCGATTTAAGAGCATTTAAATTATCCTTGGAATTACAAAATAAATTAAAAGCAAATAAAATATATTTTATAAATACACCTGGAAATATATTAATTAGAAATCATCCATTTGTAAAAGAAAAAAAATTAAAATTATTTACTAAACTACCAATAGACGATGTATTAAATTTCTTTAAAAATAAGAATGTAATATTTGTGTCGTTTTCATCAATTCTTTCATGTGAACATATGGAAATTGTTAAATCTGGATTTAAACTTCTTCATAATTATTATGAAACTTTTAGCAATTTAGATTCATTAGCGTTTATAACAAAGAACCAGATACATTTCGATGATTTTGATCCTTATAAGAAGCAGTTTCATTTTAATTGCCAACTTGAAACATTAAAACCACTTTTATTAACATACAATAATAAATCGGAAGAATCAACAACATTTTTTATTGAAACTCTTAAAACAAATAAATGGGATTATAAACTTATTGGAGAAGATGATACATGGGACGGAAATCTTGATACAAAGTTTAAAGGATATTTAAAATACCTTAAAACGCTTCCAGAAAGCAAATATGTTATTTTATCCGATTCGCATGTATTATGCGTTCGTAAACCCAAAGCATTCCAAAAAGGGTTTGAATCATTCAAGAAAGACATAGTTGTAAGTATGGAACTTTTTTGTGAAGGAAAACTCACATTGTCTTCAGATAATAAGTTTGAAATACTTAATAAATATTGGACATACAATAAACAAATACCACCGAATAGAAAATATGTTAATGGGGGATTAATCGCTGGAAAAGTAAGTGCTTTAGTTGAAATGATAACATGGATTCTTTCAAGAAATATTGTTGATAATAATTTCGGAATTGTAAATTATATGGTAGAATATCCAGATAAGATTGCGGCAGATTATGATGCGCTTCTGCTTCACACTACAAACTTTGCCATTAGCTCAGGAATGAAAGATATTCAAATTCAATCACGGGATTCGCCTACATTTGCTGAATTAATGGGACGATCCTCTTTTTTTCTTCATATTCCGGACAATGAGAAAGGACAAGGAATACTTTACAAACTTGTGGCAACCATTATTAAAACAGGTGTAAATTCGTCAGTATTAACAATACCTTATGGGTGGGAAGAACCAGACTGGAATGAAAAATTTTAATGCGTTATAAATATACTTTTTTAAAATAGAATCAATTAAAATGCGTAAACTGATTCTATGCGCAGATAATCGATCCCCTTCCGATGAAGGATATTGGAAATATATGATGAATCTAAGCGAAGAATATGCAAAAAAATGGAAATACGAATTTAAGTTTGTTAAATACGATTATACGTTAGAAAGACATCCTTCATGGGAGCGCATTAATGTACTCAAAGGTCTTGTTGACGACTATGATGAAATTCTTTGGATAGATACGGATGCATCCATTATCAATCATAATGTTGATGTATTTCAATATTTGAAAACTGCTCCAGAATCGTCAACATGGCCAAGGAAAGAAGGCACAAGCCCTGTTTTTTATGCAGTATCCGATAAGCCTCATGGAAAATACGGATGCGCGGGTATATTTATGATAGATTGTTCAAATAAAATTCTTGTGAAAGATGTACTCAATTCGTGGTGGAATGATATTCCGGATGAAAAATACATCCAGACACACCCTTGGGAACAAACTGTTTGGAATAAAGTATGGTCTGAAAACCCGGAAAAACGATCGTGGATTCGTGTAGCCGATATTTGGTCAACGCGCGAGGAGGAAAAAGATCAAGTGTTTATTCATTTAATTCATTCGCATAAAAAGAAACGTTATAATGAAGCACGACGTTATTATGCACGCCTTCATTCGGATCAATCCTGTAAACAAAAAATAGGAATTTTTATTGACAAGAAGAAGGAAAATCGGCAAGCTGCCTACTTGCGACTTCTTTTAGAAGCACAGGGTCATAACGTATTTTTTCTTACATCAAATCTTCCGTTAAAAGATTGTATTTTAGGAGATGATTACCCGTATTTTATTTACAACACTGATGAAATAAATATCGACGAATATTGTCAATTTATTTGTGTTTCGCATATTCCTGAAAGTAAATTCTTAAATTCTATTAAAGAAAAAGGAAAGAAACTTGTTTTATATTTTACAAATTATATTGATACTGCGATTCATACATTTGACGAAATTTGGTATGACGATCATGATACTATCATGCAACTTAGTAAATATACTATCCCAAAAAGAAATATTCCTCTTATTTACGATCCATTTATGAATAATGTAATTGCAACACCTCAAAATACTGCATATGATCTGGTTATATTAGGGCGCTTTTCAAGCATAGATGAAAAATCATTTGAAGTTGCGCTGAATATTCAAAAACATAATTTAATTGTAAATAAACTCAATTTTTTTAATGTTCCAAATATAGCAACGATTCGTAATCATAGTTCTGTTTCCGATAAAACAACTATTCTATACAAAGATATTTTGCTAGATGATATTTTGAATTTCTTTAAAAACAAAAATGTTGTGTTTATTTCTATGTATACAAATCCAAATTATGAAACATTTGAGATTGCTCGATCTGGATTTAAGTTAATTCATAATAGTAAAATATTACAGAATCAATATGGATGTTTTATTGATGATTTTCATAATTTTTCAATAACGTCTGCTTCTTTTTATGTTAAAAAAGATTTTTTAATAGAGATCGATCCTTATAAAATTAAGTTTCCTATACATGATTATATAACTAAACAACTACCAATCCTTTCTATTCATGAACTTGAATCATCGCCCTTTCCTTTGATAATTTCATATGACAATGCGCCAACAGAAGCAACCAAACTTTTTGTTGAAACGCTCAAAACAAACAAATGGGATTATAAGATGATTGGAGAAGGTGAAGTTTGGAAAGGATTTGTTGAAACGCGTCTCAAAGGATATTTAAAATATATTAAAACTCTTTCAAAAGATCAACTTGTTATTTTGTCGGATGCACGTGACGTGCTATGTGTTCGTGGACCCAAAGCATTCCAAAAAGGGTTTGAATCTTTCAAGAAAGACATAGTTGTAAGCATGGAACTTTTTTGTGAAGGAAAACTTGTCCCCCCTCCAGATCATAAATCAAAAATGTGGCAATGTTACCCTCTTGATCAATATTGGGCATATCATAAACAAACGCCACCTGATCGTAAATTTGTGAATGCTGGACTAATCGCAGGAAAGGCAGGCGCTTTAGTTCAGATGTTTGAATGGGTTCTTTCAAAAGACTTCAAAGATGATCAATTGGGAATTGGTAATTATATGGTTGAATTTCCTGATAAGGTCGCTGCCGACTATGATGCAAAACTGCTTCATACAACATCCTTTGCGGTAAGTTCTGGAATATACGATATTCATGTTCAGTCACGCGATTCTCCAACATTTGCCGAGTTAATGGGGCGATCTGCATTCTTCCTTCATTTTCCAGGAAATGCATTAAAAGGACAAGGTGTCCTTTATAAACTTGTTTCCTCAATCGTCAAATCAGGTGTGAATTCCTCAGTCTTAACAGCACCCTATGGTTGGAAAGAACCTGATTGGGACGAAAAATTTTAGCCCACTATACTAAGAATGGACACGCGATTCTGGGGTCCAAGTGGTTGGCGTTTGCTACATCTTGTAGCCTTCGCCGCACCAACACTCAACCAACATGCACTTCACACGTTCTTCTCTCATCTACCCTACGTGCTGCCCTGTAAGTTCTGCCGTGCGTCCTTGACAGACTACATTGCCGCGGATCCGCTTCCTTCAAAAGCCGGCGACTATGCACATTGGCTCTACCGCATTCACAATCGCGTCAACGGAAAACTAAGAGATCAGAAACTCGTAAAAGACCCTGATCCAAAGTGGGACGAGATCAAGGCGCGGTATGAAGCCTGGTTGGAAGCACCCTGTACGAAGCGCCGTATGGTCGGCTGGGATTTCCTTTTCAGTGTAGCATATACAACCCCGTGCCCTGCAGTTCAAACAGCCATGCTGGAAGGTGCACCGCCGCCATCCGCTCTTGAAACAGCCGCACTCCGCAATCGTTGGAGCACTATAACGCGCGAAGAGCGCCTGCCGTACATGAAACGATGGTGGGATGTGCTGCCCGCCGTGCTGCCGTTTCAAGAATGGCGGGATGCATGGAGCGCCAATGTTCCCCGAACTCCGTCGCTCAAAGCAGGACGCAAAGCCATCACGGCGTGGCTCTACAAAGCAGAGAAAGCGATGTGTGCTGCACTGAAGGAAACAACACCGCACGACACATTCCAAGGCCTCTGTTCGGAACTCAGCACATTCAGCAGCGGCTGTGGGAAACGTAGCAAACGCGCCAAGACATGTCGGTCAAAAAAGGCACATGCACGAACTTCTTTGAAAGTTCGGCGAAGCAGAAAATTCAAACAAGTAGGAGGATTTCTTTAGAACCCATGTTTACTAATCAACATCTTCAATAGTTGGAAGGCTAGAAAGCCATGGATCTGTGTGAAGCAGCTCATGAACGGCGTTAACAAACGCTTCGCATGAGTTCCTAGTAGCAATAGCAATAAGTGCATTTGCTTTTTGTACAAAAACAAGTCCATGAATCTTCCAATCGTCTTCTACATCATCTAAATCTACACTAAATTCTGTTTCAACGACATCAGATCCAAACAAGATTCGGTACTGACGCCGTCCTAGATCACATGCACCGCCATACACCATCCATGAATCTTTATCATCTTCATCGTCTTCATCGTCATGAGCAGAGTAGCGCCACAACAATTCGGCACCTGACATTCTAACTAAACAACTTGTTTGCGCAGTTCCTCTAAACGCGCTTCAATCGTCGCTGAAAACCGCGTCTCCGGCCACTTTGCTTTCCAAATAGCGCACGGAAGAAGTTTCCGACGTTCATCTTCGGACATGCCGTGTGCAGCCCATCGCGCCTCCAGCGCTGCCGCGCGCCCCCAATCCGAAGAAGACCACACAGGATCCGTTTCAGGACGAACTATCCAACGCGTCAGTTTTCCGCCACGAACAAGCATCTTTTCTACTGCCTTAGATAGAACACATGCACCCTGCCTTTAAGTTTTTCACGACGCCTGCTGCCATGGTGGTTGTTGGCGTGCTGCTGGTGCTGGTGTGGGTTTTCGCGAACTTTCGTCGCCGTGCTGGTGCAGCAGAGGGCTTTGAGGACAATGGACTCAATGCCAGTTACATAACTGCCGCGCCCTACAAGTTTCACATGTACTATGTGGACTGGTGCCCTCATTGCCACTCCGCGAAACCGGAATTCGACAAACTTGGATCTAAAATGACCATCGGCGGGAATCCGATCGTTTGTGAAGCGATTGAGGCTGAGAAGAATCCTGAAAAGGTGCTTGGCAAGCCGGAGGGCTTCCCGACGATTCAGTTGTACAATGCGGAGGGCAAGATGGTGAAGGAGTACAGCGGGGAGCGCACGGAGTCGGGTTTCCGCTCGTTCCTGGAGGACATTCTGAACCGCCCTCGTGCATAAGTTCATTTGAGGTGGTAGCAGAAGCAGCAGAAGCAGCAGAAGCAGCACAAAATGCTTCATAAACACTTGCTCCCATTTGTTCCACCAGTGAATAATCTTCTTCACGAAACCGAACAAACCAAGCGGGAAATGGCGGTGTAGGATACCACAAGATATTGCGCGGCCAATGCGCCTTCAAATCAGCATTTTTCTTCGGTTCATCAAAATGAATCATGGAAAACAAATAATCTACAAATGTTTTGGGTCCACCAATCCACGCCTTTTCAAACGTAAATCCAAGCGCCGAGCGTCGCGCCACGTCATCCGGCAAAACATACCACGGAAAATGGGCTCGTACTGCACCATCCACAAACAAATGGCCGTCAAGAGGGCAAACAAACGGCCGAAACAGCAATGGTAGACTCATAGAGGCGCGAATCGCATCCACCAATTTCAAATCAGGATATTTTTCACGATTCAGGACTATTGTTTGATGGACAGATAAATCTGCAACGACTATGTTGACGCCGCTCACGTCACGCAACACATACGATCCGCTGCCAGGCCGAATGCTTTCTAGAAGCCGTTCCAACTCCGAGCGTAACGACGTTCCGTCATCCAACCCCCACGTTGATTGAATGTTGAGCATGTTTGTAACTTCAATGTTGCGAAACTTTACAAAATCTGCACTCCACATCGCCTTTTTCACATCTTCGGCACTTCCAAGACGTATGAGCGTTGCTAGAAGCGCTCCTGCACTCGTCCCCCAGCATTCATTGACATTTCGCAAATGACCTGCTTTTTCTAACAATACAAGGGTTTGGACAAAGGCAAGACATCGTGTCCCGCCGCCGCAAAAGACAAGGCGCGATGGAAGCATCTTGCCCTTCTTATCATGGTTGCTATTTAGACCTGTGCACCAGCGTTCTATCGCACATCAAAAAATCTGCACACAACAGCAAGAGGAAGAACAAAGGAATGAATTCATTAATTCCGCCTGTCTTGAATCCGACGAGCTTGTACAAGGAGGAAGCCAAGCGCGATGCAACGCGCATTCGGACATACAATATTATTTTGAACTCTATTTACAATCGTATCAAGGCGACGGCACGAGTTCCAGGCAGCACAAAGGCGATTTGGTATGAACTGCCAGAATTAGTTCCAGGAACCCCGCGATTTGATATGGGTGATGCAGTACTCTACATAGTTTGGAATCTGCGCAATTCCGGCTATTTTGTAGAATATACGGCTCCCAACGGACTCTATGTTAGTTGGCGTGCCCACGACGAATACTATAAACACGTGGAAAGTCCATGGACGCAAGTTTTACACACGGCACGCAAGGCCGTGTTGGAAGGCGAAGCGACTGCCTCGGTTATGAGCGTAGCAGTTCCGGCGCCATCTGCTTCATTGGCTACTCCTCCGGAAATTGCTAAACGCAAATCGGTGCTAAAAAAGACGTTGGAATATACGCCGCCCGCCTCGTCTGTTCCTACAACGTCTACAAATCCTGGAATCGTGAGCGCCATGTATGCTTCGGCAGCGCCGGCTGTTCCCCAGTTACGCTTACCGGGTCAGTTGAGCGAAAAACACGTGTCGTTTGTATAGTTTAGACCAATGGGCCAGTCGATCTAAAAAGTTTCTTTACCATTAGAGAATGATTCAATCACCTATTTGGGAATTTGGATCCCAAAGTCTTTTGGCATTGACAGCAGGATATGCGATTATTGAACCGATTAGTTACAAATTAATTCCGGCTTTCTCAAAATCTAGCACCGTCAAGGAATATTACGATCACAAGAAAGTTCCTTTTGGAATTGTAGCTTCCGGTGATTATCTTTATAGTGTTTTATTATTCTTAATTGCGCAGCAAGTTATCCCATATGTGTTTGGAACACAGGTTGTAAAAGGCATTTATGATTGGATTTTACGATTTTTTGTTTTTTGTGGTATTCAATGGATAGGTGATTTTAGTTGGTACAAGATTATAACATCAATTCCTGCTTCCACTACCTACATTGACTTTTTCCAACGTTATACGAAACAGGTAGGACCTAATGCATTAATTGGCGATAGTTTATATGGTCTTGTATGGTTTGGTGTTTCTCAGCTATTGTCGTCTTATGCACCAACATGGGCTCTTGTGTTTTTGATAGTTGCCTTTTTGTTTGGATCAATAGTTGCCAGTTTCTAGACCATATATTGCTTTCTTACAAATAAAGTCTATTTGTAAGAACATAAGAAGAACATAAACCCTTTAGTTTGCCCATGCCAGTCCACGAAATCCCCCTTGAAGAAAAGCATTGGCGGCAACACCACCTCCCGCCGAGGCTAGCATATACGTCGCCTGCATTCCCTGTTTGACAAGCAGGTCAATCACAAGAAGCAAAAACAATCCACCGAGCACAAACAACAAAATCTCCAAATGAGTGTTTTGATTTCGCGACGTTTCCATTCCATCCAGCCGCTCAAACATGGAATCGAGTTTGTGCTGAAGATCATCAATGCGTGCCTCGGCGGTTTGTTTCGCACCACCTAAATTGAATTGTGTACGAAGTCCATCGGGTACGTTTTGCCATAACGTTGGCGCACCATCTATCCACGGCGACGGAATCAACGGCGTCTCCACATTGCGCGACGGCATGCGATCCTTGATCCAATCGGGTGCCGAAGAGCCATTAAATGCTTTCGCCCAATCGGGTTCCAAATTGTAGACGGACGAAGTGTCGACGTCTGTGGACGGATGCGGGAAATAGTCATTGGGAACATCATATGCATTTAACATCGCAGATTGTGCCGATTCAGCACTGCCCTCTAAAAGTTGGGGGGGTGGTGGCGGACGATGTGCAGGACGATCAGGCTCAATGACGGCCGGCTCTGGTGGAAGCAGCGCCGCCCTACGTTTCTTTTTCCTGCGACGCTCGGGATCAGCCCGGGGCATTTCGTCCAATCCTGCAACAAGACCGCCTCCTCCACCTCCTTCACCATCACTCAGAAAATTGGAAAAAGCTTCTTCTAATGAGCACATTGCTCTCCCTAGAAGTAGCTGCGATTCTTTCGGACAGCAGGCCGCATAGAAGTCAACCATCATAGTAAAGAGATGAAATTGGTGGAACTTGTATCTATTGGACTTTTTACGATGGCGTGTGTGCTGAGTGTGTATTATTGGTTGGACAAGATGCGCGGCACCCAAACAACCGAAGGGTTTGAAACAAACGTACTTTCGGATAAGACGATCCAAAGTCTGATTCAGGCAAATGAACCTGTTCCAACGGATGCCGATGCGAATGCTGCATATCAAACATTGTTGCGCTACATCCGCAATGACTTTTCAAAGGGAATTAAGTTTGTGCGCGATTTTGGCAATCGGTTTTTTGGCGACAATACACCTCTTCGTGCCGATTTGGATGTGCGAACGTTGATGGATAACTATAGCAGCCCCTTATAAAGGATGAACCCTGCTTCTTCTCCACTTCCCGGCGTCGGCGGCGGATTTCCTGCACTTCCCATTTGGTACCCACCCGTTTCCATGAAATGGTTGGCAACCGGTTTGCTGTTGTTCCTGGGCGCCGTTGCACATCGTGTGAAACCCCATTTGCGCCAGTACTTTGTGACACCTTTTGGCTTTTTCGGCACTGCTGTGTTGGCATATGTCTTGTATGAATCCGTGTTCCCCCCGATGGCGTTTGCGCTGCTGTTTGTACTTCTGATGATGTGGTCGGCGGAGATGAGCAACGAAGAAGGATGGCGTGGGGGCGGTGGTGGTGAAGCCATTGGCGGGCGTGCAGCAGGCTCCGGCGAAGAGGTTGATATGTTTTTGAATTACTCGGACATGGACTATGTGAACAACAACAAACGCTGGTTCGTAGAGCGCGTATTGAAAGAAAAGCCGCTGGGAATCCAAGAAAAAGATGTTGCCACATATCCAGTTTCAGGATATTAGACCACTGCAAACAATAAAGAAATCTCGCGTGTTAAACTAAGATGATAGAAACCCAACTTGGTGTTTTGTTGGTAGCGCTCCTTGTTTTTTTCAGTCTTGATTTTGACAAGGCGTATTTTCCTGCTCTTCATACTGCTGCACGGCATCCGTTAGCGCGTCTTGCTGCAGGTGCCTTCGTTGTGTATTTAGCGGACAGGGATCCGTTGTTGGCGATGCTTTCTTTGATCGTCGTGTTTTTCTGGATAGCCGATGTGAATCTGCTGAGTTCGTTTTCATTGTAAAAAGGGCGTCCTGTGTAGAAGATGCAGAAACGCAAAACAACACCCCGTGTTGGTGCAGGATGGTTAACACCTGTTAGCACAACAGCGCCTACGTCGGCGATAGCAGCAGCAGCAGCACCTCTTCCGAATGGTGCGCCGCCACCACCAGCGCCAATGCAGCAGCCTGCTATGAATGTTCCGTATCCTGGAGAAGGTGGAAGTTTGGATCCGCTCAGCATGACTATCATGTGGCTCAATACGAATCCTTATTTGATTGGTATTTTGATGCTTCTTCTCAACTTGGGCGGCCGGTTCTTATCCCTTGAATTGACCAAAAAGCAGGAAGCGTTCTTACAGGCGCCGTGGATTCGCCCGATGATCTTCTTTACGGTGATCTTTGTTGCGACCCGCAATTTGGTGGCGGCTTTCTGGGTGACCTTGTTATTCTTCTTTGTGATTTGGGTCGCTGCCAATGAAAACAGCCCTTTCTGTATGATTCCGAATTGGTGCGGTCATGATACAAAAACACCTGCAGAACTTTATGAAGCGAATATAGCCGCTTTGAAATCGTATTGGTCTTAGACAAATAAGATGGATATGAGAGCACAACGAAGCGCTACTTCAATCAGAAGAAAGGACATGCCAAGAGAGGATAGACAACCATATCCTGTAAGAAGGAACAGAATCGTTAGAGCACCGAGACCAGTTCGAACAGGAAGTTCAAGATTATTTCGTGTAAAGAAATACAGAAATACAAGGGGAATTGGAAAGAAAGCAGAAAGATTACTCATATTGAGAAAGGTGCTTTGTCATTATGAATATACAATACGTTCATTTTTTACCACGGGTTCTTGTATCGCGTCTACGGCGTGTGTTGCGCTTCTGCGCGCGCCGCGTGCGCCGCGTGCGCCGCGTGCGCCGCGTGCGCCGCGTGCGCCGCGTGCGCCGCGTGCATGTGTGCCTTTTCCCCCCAACAAGATATTTACGATCTATATGTGCTTCCATGATCGTATAAAACGCACCTATTTTTGGAAATTCACGAACGCGAGGAATGACCCCTGTTTGAAAGCGGTCTACATATTGAAGTCCATGTGTCCTATGCGCGGTCGGTATAATTTCAAAAATAGCCGAACGTTCTTCACACGATAGTTCATTCAAAAACATACCTAATTTCTTTGTTTTATCTTTGACGACATTTAAGAGCAAATACGCGGCTTCGTATTTTGAAAATGGAGACTTTTCAGGTGATAAACTACCAATTGCGATAAAATGAGTTTTTGAACGATCTTTTACAAGAATGTATCCAGTAGTAGGTTTCATTAGCAAAAAGTCAAGCACGTCGGCAACATATTCAAAAACGTCACCCACATTGATTGTTTGAACGGCAGCAATTGCTTCAGGAACACGATTTGTAATATTCTTTTCAGTATACCCAAGTTTCAAGCCCTCTTTGACAGCCAATGAATTGTACCAACTTGCTTCCGATTTTCCCTGAAAAATGCGTGAAAGACTCAATGGGACTTGTCCATCTGTATCGCAGTTAATGACAGCTGCATCAATTAATGTAAATCCATCGGCTTTCAGGACATGTTTTCCAAATCCAGTCGCAAACGAAAAAGCATCCGATCCAGAGGCTATACGTGTCTTGTAAATACTTGAAATGTACAAAATACGACTATCTTTGTCAATCGCAATCTTAAATCCAAGTTGTGGAAAAGTTATGGAATATGAATTGAGTGATTGATAAATATAGACTTGAAAATCGGTGTTTAAAAAACTGGCGCGAAGACTTACGGCTTTCAAACGATTCGTTCCTGTGTCGACAGGATTTCCGCGACCATAAAGTTCTTCGCCGACCTTGTACAAATCGCCAGCAACAATCAAATCTTTTAATTTTGAATCGGGTGAATCAAAATTAACAGCAAGTTCTGCGTCTGCAGCAGACATCTTAATTATTCTTTCGTTTTTGATTATACGTTCAGAGTCAGCGTTGCACCGATCGGTTGTGCCGTATTGGTCTTGCGGCGGCGGCTCATACCTGCACGACGTTCTGTCGCGGTCGTGACGCCGGAATGAACACTCGCGATTTCGTCGGCATCAAAAGCGGGCGGTGGAACGGCGCGAGACCGACTGGCATTGATCTGCGACAAAATGTCGTCAACGCCAGAAGAAGGACCGCGCATTTCACGACGAGCCGTCATAGGTGCACCGCCAACGTCAACGCCGCCACGGGGATCCATGGAGGGAATAGGGCCGCCAATACCACCGCCCATAGGCGGCATCATATCCTCCTCCATCATCATGGATGGCATGGAGGGTATCGGTTGAGGGGGAGGCGGTCCGCGGCTGCCACTGCTGCCACCACCACCTCCGTTGCCACTACCTCCGCCCATGCCGAGAGAAACAAAGTTCGCAAAACCAGGTCCTACCGCCTGCTCTGCGGCAGCACGCGCCATCTGACGCGCCAGATCAGGATTCTTCTTCAGAATATCTTCCATGCCAAGACCCTTGGACTGCTTGAACATCGTGTTGGTCACGTGGCACATGGCAGCAGAGAGACCGAGATTCATGATAAGGCGAACTTCGGGGGCGACCTTGGACTTATCCTTGTACTTGTCGTACAACTCCTCAAAGATCTCGTCATAATCTTCCACGTTCTCATTTACTTGCTCAGACCAACCCTCCAGCTTCACACCAAGAGGGTCGTATTTGTCGTTCAGATATTCAAGGCCGTTTGCCACCGTCGTGAGCATGGAGCGCTGGAAGCGAATAGATGCCTCCAGACCCTTGGAATCCTTACGGCGCGCCACTTCGGCATTGATTTCCTCGAGTGTATTGGCAATCGTCATCTTATTGCCACCGATGCCACGACGATCCATGCGCTCCAGCAGTGTCAGACCTTCGGTCTTCTTGGACAATTCCTGTTCGGGTGACAGGTACATCGTGGATGCATCTCCACCAATGCTACCGGTAGCAACACCGCCGTTGTTGTTGCTACCACCGCCAAACCACGAGCGAATGCCACCGCTTTCTGCTGGTGCAGGAGCAGGAGCGGCACCGCCGCCGCCAAATCCAGTCAAATTGTTAAACCAGCCGGACGATTTCGGTGCAGCTGTCTCAGCAGAGGCAATAGGCCGCGGGGCATTTAGGTTCAGTGTAGGCTGTTCAAACGGCCGCGGGGCGGCAGGCGGCGGGCCATCGCGCAGAATACGAATCGTGTCGCTTGTAGCAGGACCCGAAATCGGCTTGACATCGAAGCTCACACCGGTTTCTTCCAGATTCACGAATTCAATGTCATCAACTGCTTTCAGATCGCCACCACCGCCTCCACCAATCGTCAAACCACCGCCTCCAATACCACCACCGGGAGCCATCGGTGCCGCCAGTTTGCGCTGATTGCCGAGAAGTCCCAAATCAAAATCATTGAGATCGGAGATTTCAATGCTACCGCCCATATCCGATCCCGCTGACGCGGAAATTTCGGGGAACGCGCCGTCGTTAATGCGAATCGTGGGTCCAGACATTCCTTCTTTTAACAGCGGGCAGTCCGTTTTAGATGAACAAACGAAGTCCTAGGTTCCTAGGCGCGCAGCGCCATTAGAAACGCATCTGCCAAATCGGACTTTTTGCTGCGTCCTTTGAAAAAATCTAACCAGGTTATGGCACCCGCCTTTGTTAGTTCTTCCATTGCCGAGTCTTCGGCGGCATTTTTACGAGCACGATAGGCTTTGCCATCTGCAGCAATTTTTGCTTTTTCTACGTCATTGGTATCGGTTACTGCTGCTGTTGCTGTTGCTGTTGTTGCTGTTGTTGTGGCAGTAGCATCAGTATCAGCAGTAGCACCCCGTGTTTTCACGCCTGCATGTACAAATTCAATTGATCCTTTCCATCCATGTTCCCGCTCCAACCGATGTGCCAGCAGCGTAAACAAAATGATTTGAACCGATTTCATAGTTGGGCCTTTCATGACCGGCTGATTTTCAAGACGAATCAAGGTTGCCTGCGCCAGTGTAGGAAGTGTAGAATCCAGCCATTTGTCCATAGCTGCACGAATCGTACATAATGGAGAATCGGTCGCTTTCACAGGTTTCCATGGCATCAAATAACGCTGTGCAGCCCAAGTAATAAGTGCTTCTTTTTTCTGCTTTTTTACATCTTCAACTCCTGCACTCAACGCTAAAGCACGCAACGGCACAACTGCTAAAGCACAGGGTATTGTCGGAAAGGCTGGTTTCAACGTAGCGCGTTTTTTCACTCGTTTTTGTGTAGCACATGCTTGGCACCATTTAGTAGTATCGGATGTTTGTATCCATTTCGCAAGTCCGCCACAAGCAACACATTTTTTGGCATCTTGCGATGATACTCCGCCTTCCAACAGGTCAATATTGTCCCATGCCAGAATAGTCCACTTTTTGTCTACTTCATGCCGAATTAGACAATACGCCAGATTGCGAATTCCCATGTCAAATCCAAGATGAAATGTTGTCATTCTTATTATTTCTTATTTATTCAAAGTTATATGGTTTAGACGAGAAGCCCAAAATCAAGAATTTTCAAAACGGAGACTATGAATCGTCCTATGAAAAATTGAATCCCTTTTTAATGTGTATTGAAGTGCGCCCTTCTGCTTTCGTTTCTTCTCTTTTCAACCTTCTTACCATGTCTTCTTTCGTTCACACTCCCAAGATGTCTAGTGGGACTCATGATGTTTCGGAATGGCTTGCATTCACGTGGGATAAGGCGCATTTTGTGGGTGATGAGATCGTTCCTACGGAGACGGGGCCTATGCCGCTTTCCAAGACGGCAGTCGTCTTCCGCAATTTCCGCCCTGTCACGGGTACGCCTGGTGCATACTTTGCCGATGCAGTATCCATAGTAGAGTATCGCGGCGCAATGATGGCATCCTTGTCTACCTCGTCATTCTCCTATCCCTCTGTGATGTCTATGATCACTGGATCCGGGACGGATGTTGTTGTTCCGCTTGGAACTCCAGTAGTAACAGAAACAGAGTTCAACACGCATGATGTTACAGCGCAGGTGCTGATGCAAGCGGCACAGAACTGGGTCACTGGTGGTAAGAACAGGGGTGATATGCATTTGGAGCATATTATCACGCTCTACTACGGCGCACTTCAGTCTCTTGTGTTTGCCACGGGTACGGCGTGTACCAAGGAAGCGCAGTCTAAGTGGCTGCCGGCAGTTTACGGACTTACACGATCCTTTGCTGCTGTGTGTAAGATGTACCCTGCTGCATTGCGTGTGTCAGAGGCGCTCGTCTTCACGCATGGTATGAACGATATGCTCCAGAAAGCGCTGGCGCATGTTTTCATTGGTGTGCCGATTCAAGGAGTAACGGGCTACGACATGCTGGCTACAATGGTACGCCGCAGCCTGCGTGCAGGTGTATTGTTCCAGGAGATCCATAGTCTTGCCCTAGGTCCCTTTGTCGTATTCCTGCTTGTCCCGCTTCTGTCGGGTATCCTGGATGGGTCTTCTACTCTTGAGGATTTTCAGACGGAGTTCAACAAGAGAGGCGCAGCCTTTGTATCAGATCTCTTGGAGATTCACGAGATCCAGAAGACACGCGCGCTTGTCTCGGATGATAAGCGTTCCCATCAGGCAGAATGTCTGAGTGTGCTGGCGAAGGCAGCGAATCTGCCGCTTTCCAAGGAGCAGTCGCTGAAACTGCTTATGCACTGCATCGTGATGGATGCGAGTGCTCCAGTACATTGGTCGGAGTGGGGTGTTCTGCCTGCGCCACCAACTCTGTCCTGTCGTATTTCTACGTGTCGCTATGGCATCCATCGTGCGCCGCTTCACCATCGTGATGCCGTGACGTTCGGCAGCCACATCTGTTCCATTGACGACCATACCTTTGAGGTGTTTGGGTACAAGGGTGTCGAGTGGTCTGGGTTCCAGTTCCACACGCCTGGAACCTATAGGATCCATGCCCACGATCTAGGCATTGCCAAGTCGGCGGTCGGCGACATGCACGACGATGAGTTGGCCGCGAATTGGCGGCTTACTATTGGTAGGGTTGTGCTGCCGCGCGATGAGCGTGGCTACAGCCTTTCTGGTATGTATCACAATACCTATGGCCGCGAGTGTTACGTTCAGAGCGCACCGCTACGTTTGGATGCCCCATTCCAGGTTGTTGTTGAACTGGATCTGGTGAGGCTTTGCCAGGATGGCAATACCTTCGTTGTGTTGGAACGCAAGAAGAAGGATCCTCTTCTTGCATTCAAGAATGTGTGGTTTCATGTTGAGTTTACGCCTCCTCTGCCTCCTCTGCCTCCTCTGCGCCCTAAGACGACGGCTCGTGCCGTTCCCGTGACGTATGGTGGATCGCGGACTTCTGCGTCCACTGCCGGTTCTTGTTGATTAAGTGTAAGTAAAACCGCAAAGCGGTTTTACATAATACCTAATCAACAAGGACTGGCAATTAGACTGTGCGAATAAACTCCCAGCCCATGTCTTCACAGATTTTTTGCCAGATTTTGTCTTGCATGTACAACTTCTCGCGCGATTTCAGCAGCGGGAAACAAGGCAGATATTCGTCGAGTTCCAGCAGTTCGCAAAACTTGTACAAGACAAAGGAATAGGACAAGAAATTGGAGCGCTTCTTTGGACAATGCTTCACGAAAGAGAATTGGATTTCCTTAAACATAAACCGAATCTTTTCTTCGACTTCACGGGACAACACAGGCGCCGAAATGCCGTTCAACCGATTCAGCACGTGTGCTACGTGATCATTACACCGATTCAACTTGAGTTTCTTAATGACTTCTTTCAATTTAGACGGCTTGAGTTTGCTCATGTCGGTAATGCGTTCCTTTTTCAACTCGGCACGAATCATATCCAGGACAGCAGGTGAGATTTCTGTCGTTTCTTTGGCTTGGAATTGCGCCAGCCACTCGTTCAAGTGGTTGATCTTCTTGTAGGCATAATAGGACATTTCACGCGGCGGATCCTTATAGGACGGCTTTTCAGAATCAATCAAAATAAAGTCGCGGTAGCCGCAGCCAGGGCAATCCAAAAAAGTTTCATTAAAGAACATTTCAGTATCACAAACGGCACATGTACCATAATCTTGCGTGATGCTGGAGGCCAGTGCGTTTTCCGATTGAAGAGAATCCGGATCTAATGCAGTCAAGTATGTTTCAAGCGCTTTATCACGCTTGAAACCAATGTCATTTTTGATATTGGATGCTTTTGTTGTGGAAGTAGCGATTCTGCGTGCATCACTACTCGATCCACTACCTCCTGTTGGAAGCATAGAATCGTCATGAAGGTTACTAGAAAAATACGAATAAATGCTGTTTGCAGGAACGCGTTCTTTTTTCGCCGACGCCGATTCTACAAATCGTTCGCCAGTTGCGATACGTTCTTGAGCATCCGTGTATGAAAACAGAATATCTCCTACGCGCAAAAAATAATCAATTTCTGCTTCGCCGCTTTCAAGTTTCGCGATTTTTTCTTGAAGGTCTTTTATTTCTTGTTCAAGCGACTGACGACCTGTAAGTATTTGAATATCTGTCGCGGTAATGCGAATAGCAGGGCTGTTAAATTCGTTATCAATTTCAGCAAGACGTCTTTTTTTGTCTTCTATATCTTTCTTATAGGATTCTAATTGAATTTTTTCATCGCGCAATTTTGCTAAATGACTTGTGTGGTAAGACTCAAGCGTTTTAGCGGATTCCGTATATGCTTTAGAAGATTTCATCCCGGACACGGGAACGACAACCTCCTCTTTTTGACCACAAAGTAAAAAATCAAGAGAGTAGGCGGACATCAAACAATAATCATGTTCCATGTTGAATGGTTTAGATCTTTCGTCTTCCCGGCGTGACCTCAAAAACGCGCTAAATTTTAAAGAAATCTCCCGGATCCGCCAAAATTTTTTTCTTCTGGCTAGATATAAAACAACATGGGCTCTGGTGGTTTAATGCAGCTTGTTGCTTACGGCGCGCAGGACATCTATCTGACGGGTAACCCTCAGATCACCTTTTTCAAGGTAGTGTACCGCCGCCACACGAACTTCGCGATGGAGTCGATTGAGCAGACCTTCAACGGCTCTGCCAACTTCGGCAAGAAGGTGCAGTGCACGATCAGCCGCAATGGTGATCTGATCCACCGCGTTTACCTGCAGGCCACGCTGCCCCAGGTCGTGCTCCAGGCCTCGGACGGCTCTGGTGCGCAGTTCCGCTGGCTCAACTGGGTTGGCCACAACCTGATCAACAACGTCTACGTTGAGATCGGTGGTCAGCAGATCGACAAGCACTATGGTGACTGGCTCCAGATCTGGAATGAGCTCACCCAGGAGCCTGGCAAGCAGGCCGGTTATGCCGAGATGGTGGGTAACGTCCCTGAGCTGGTGAATCTGCTCGTCCAGGGCGGTGAGGGCTGCGACAATGACTGCGCCTCGAACGTGGAGCCCAACTCCGCCGCCGAGGTCCGCAAGTGCGCGCCTGAGTACACCCTGTACATCCCTCTGCAGTTCTGGTTCTGCCGCAACCCTGGCCTGGCGCTGCCCCTGATCGCCCTCCAGTACCACGAGGTGAAGATCTGGCTCGAGTTCAACGTCCTGTCCAACCTGTGCTGGGACTACTCCAACTCTGGCAACACCCACGCCATCCGCGACCGCGTTGCCTCCGCCGGCCTGGTCTCCGCGTCCCTGTACGTTGACTACATCTACCTGGACACGGATGAGCGCCGCCGCTTCGCCCAGGTCTCCCACGAGTACCTGATCGAGCAGCTGCAGTTCACGGGCGGTGAGTCGGTCACCTCCTCCTCCAACAAGATCAAGCTGAACTTCAACCACCCCACGAAGGAGCTGGTGTGGGTTGTCCAGCGCGACTCGTTCGTCTCTTGCGAGGACTCCGTGATCAACCCCTGGAAGGGCCAGCAGCCCTTCAACTACTCCGACTGGTGGGACCGCGCGGTCCTGGAGTCCGGTTACTCCGTCACCCGCGTCGAGGGCATGGCTGGCCACAACCCCGTTGTGACGGCCAAGGTCCAGCTGAACGGCCACGATCGTTTCTCGGAGCGCGAGGGCAAGTACTTCAACTTGGTCCAGCCTTACCAGCACCACACCAACATCCCCGCTGTCGGTATCAACGTGTACTCCTTCTCGCTGAAGCCCGAGGAGCACCAGCCCAGCGGCAGCTGCAACTTCTCGCGTATCGATAACGCGACGCTGCTGCTGACTCTGTCCAACAACACGGTCGGCTCCGTGCTGTCCGCGACGGTGCGCGTGTACGCCGTGAACTACAACGTGCTGCGCATCATGTCGGGCATGGGTGGTCTGGCGTACTCGAACTAAACGCACAAGAATGTGCTTTTCATTTTCTTTATCAGATGTTCATATTGAATTTCTGAAAATCATATCTAGGGCCAAAAAAAATTGATTACATCCTAAACTCTTCCCATATGCCGTTATCTTCGCATATCAAACACTTGCCAAAAAATGCTCACTCGCAAGCAAATGTACCAGATTGCTGCTATTAGTGTCTTTGTTGTTGGTGCAGTTCTTCTTGGTGTTGGAACTGCAGGTTTTGGAAGTCCTCTCATCGTTGTTGGTATTCTTTGTGTAATGGCGGGTGGTAGTTTCGGTCTTGTTGCTTCCTTGGATGTCCGACGCTAAATATCACGATTTCGCCAAGGCGCTGACTCCTGCAAAGGTGCCTGTGGAGGAGCAATGGGTGGTTCTGCATCGCGAACACGATCACGATCGCGATCACCGATTGAAATATTTGCACGAATTTTCATTCTATCACAAGAATAATCAGACCACTCACAACTTAGAAAGTCGGATTTTTCGTTATCAGATGCGATGCGCTCATCACTATTTGGTGTATCACGAATCCACAGATCATCAACACGGAAGTCGTCGCAACTTACGCCCAGGATTTGACTAAGCGCATCGTTAATGCGCTCATCAAACTGAATCCACCAGTGAAGCATCCACAGGGCATGAAAGATTACTTGACGATGTTCAGTCCACCAATAGACGCGCAGCACCCCCTGTTCGAAACTCAGTTCGCCTAGGAAATGGCAGGATTCAACAAGAAATTCATCGCTTACAGGAGGAATACGAACAGAAGACATTAGGTTAGTAGAAGGGTGCATACTATCAATCATGCATGTATAGGCATCAATTTTTGCGTAGATCCTGCAAAAAATCTGCTACCATAATTCCAACAGTAGTTGACGTCATCATTAGGAACCATGCTGTATGTGGCGGTGTTGGCGGTGTTGGCGGCGAAGAAAAAGCACTATACATTCGTCGCCAGTAGCGACTGAAAAAGAACCGACTAAATTGCGAAGGCAATTTAGTCGGTTCTTTTTCGGTTCGTACTGGTTATCCGGTTCTGGCCGCACAACGAAAAACAGACGAGGACATTTCATTTTATAGTTTATATAAATCCTGGTTTAGGACATTTTAACGACGCTGCGAACGAGTGGTCATGTGGCGGGTAGAAGGTGCCGCCGCGCTCGTTAGGGATGCAGCCGCCATAGAACGCGTGACGCGGCGTTCTACTGCATCAGGGTTCCAACGCTTCATTGCAGAAGAGGGGGGAACATACGTAGCATCCACGCTGCTGCTGCTACTGCTGTTGCTGCTACCAATAGAGCGATTCAGGTGGGCAAAACGAGTAGGGTACGAATGCATATTGTCTAGAATAAAGAAGAATACTTATTTATTCTGGTGAAACCAACGCCCTTCAGTTTTGTTCACCTTACCAAATTTCTTTAGGCTGAAGCCCCGCCTACAACTCCCACAAAAGGCGAAACCCAATGCGGCGCCCATCGGAATGCCAGTTCACAGGCTTCCGTCCCCATAACTGCCAACCCTGTAGGAAATGTAGGAGCAGTAGGGGCAACACAAGACATCCAAAATCCCCATTCGCTCTGGAAACTCGGCAGAAATACATGATACGGCGACCCTGCACCAAACCCATATTCGCGCCCCAGCATTTGGAACCACGCCATGCCTGGACGCCAGCGTTCTGCATCTGCACCAGGTGCGATAGGACCTGTATGACTCACATAGACGCCGCCTTCTGTCAGATGCTCTTTTAGATCACGAAAGAAAGATCGGCAATACAGAGGATAATCAGGATTCGTCTCGGAAATGCCGAATGCCTTCAGATCTTCCACATCCGGATCTGGCAGATCCAGAATGATCACATCATAGCGTGTGGAATTCGCACGCCAAAATGCACGAATGTCTTCTGCATAATAATGAACACGTGCATCGTTGTAAACAGAGTCATCTGCCCACGAAAGATGCCGACGACACAGATTGACAAGCCCGTCGTCAAGATCTACCCAATCAACCTGCGAAACCTGATCGGCGCTCCATTTCAGAACTTCGCGCGCCGTCGCACCTTCGCCGCCGCCTACGATCAGCACTTTTTTGGCAGGTACATGCGTTGTTGCAGAGAGTACAGGATGAACAAGATGTTCGTGGTAAATCATCTCGTCACTTTCGGCCGACTGAATTTCCTTATCCAAAAAAAGCACTTTGCCGTATACAGGTGATTCTGCGATCACAACCTCATCACAAAAAGCCGTCTTGCCCGCCCAATAACATTCGCCCAGAGAATACAGCGTTACACTATCTGCAGAACAAGCAGATTCCATGTAGCGACTGCCGCGCAGCTCGTTCATAAGTTCTACATTGACTTCCATGTTAGCAGTTTCTATCGGCATGTGTTTAGATCCGACCAAGGAGGGTCGGTTCTGTCATAATTACGAATGTATCTGCTGCAGCTGCCGGAGGAAGTAGCACAGCAGGTTGTTTGGAAGCCAGATAATGTTTCCTACACATGGGCATATAGGACTCTGCGCCACCAACACAAGGAACACCCGCTTCATTTGCAGCAGTTGCCTCTGCTGCGACTGCTGCACTGAAGAGTGCAGGTGTCCCGTCACCACAGAGCTTACACATTGCCGTCAACTTCGTGACTTTGTCGCAATGGGGAATCAGATCCAGTACTTTGCCGAAAGGACGCCGCTCTGCATCACCATCCAGACCCACGACCACACAATGTTTTTTATCAGAATCCACAACTTGAAGAACAAAGGGAAGAAGATCCGAGAAGAACTGGGCTTCTTCAATGACGACAAGTTTTGCACTGCGATAGTCGGCTTGTGTCAGCAGCGGCATAAGTGCCGAAGTAGCTACAGCAGGCATTTGCTGCTGATCATGGTTCACAATCATCGGCGTATCGGAATAACGAGTATCCATTGCATTCGTGATGACAAAGACAGACCAATCAAGGCTGCGATGACGCCGAATAATGCTCTGGATAGCAGAGGACTTGCCTGCAAACATAGGACCGATAAAAAGTTCAAGACTCATTTTCAACTAGCTGTTAGAAATTCAGCACGCCCCAAAAATACATTCAATTTTGTTTCCTAGTGCAGAAGCCGCCTAAAGCCGCCTCTAAAAACTGAACCGCGCCATCCCGCTTAAAACAACCTCTTAGTTAGTAGCAGAAGGATGTCTCTCTTACCGCGTTCATCCGATACGGAAGCAATCGTTGGGATCCAGTTTGGGGTTTTTAGCCCTGACGAGATCCGTCGTCGATCTGTGTGTGAAGTCGTGAATCCCTCCACAGCAGAAGGAAAGTTGGGCGGCCTGTTTGATCCGCGCATGGGCGTTTTGGAAAACGGCAAAATCTGTCGCAGTTGCGGCCAGAATAACCACCATTGCCCCGGCCATTTTGGGCATTTTGAACTTGCGCGACCGGTGTATTTTACGCAATTCTTTGAACTTGTGCGCAAGATTCTGCGCTGCGTTTGTTTCAAGTGCGGGAAGCTGCTCATTGACAAGGCAACCCACTCGCATTTGTTGAAGCTCAAAGGTGAAAGCCGGTGGAAAATCGTGATGGAGGCGTGTAGCAAAGTATCACGTTGTGGTGAAGAAACGGAGGATGGCTGTGGCAGCCGTCAGCCGAAAAAGTACCGCGAGGAACCGGTACACAAGATTTATGCTGAATGGCGTGATCTGGAGATTCCTGAGGGTGTTCAGCGCCCTGAAGGCATGGATGAAAGCGGTAATTTGGAAATGCCGCTGGAACCGGAACTGGTTCATCGGCTGCTGCGCCGCATTAGCGACGAGGACGTGGAATTCCTCGGTTTTAGTCGGCACTGGTGCCGGCCTGATTGGCTAATGTGTACGGTGCTCCCCATTCCACCGCCCCAAGTGCGCCCCTCTGTGACGCAGGATAACAATCAGCGTGCCGAGGACGATCTGACGACGAAGCTAATTGATATCATCAAGGCGAACAATATGGTCAAGAAGAAGATTAGCGAAGATCCCAAGAAGAAGGCAATTGACGAATGGACGAATCTCCTTCAGTACCACGTCGCGACGCTGGTCGACAATAGCATTCCTGGTGTTTCGCCAGCAGCGCAGCGATCAGGTCGTCTGTTGAAGTCGCTTCAGCAGCGACTGGGTTCTAAGGAAGGTCGTATTCGTTCCAATCTCCAGGGCAAGCGTGTGGAATTCAGCGCCCGTTCTGTAATTACGCCAGATCCCAATATTAGTGTGAAAGAACTGGGTGTTCCGCAGAAGATTGCGACGAATCTGACGTATCCTGAGAAGGTGACGTCGTTCAACCTGGGAAAACTCTATAAACTTGTTCAGAACGGACCCGATGTGTATCCTGGTGCAAAGACGATTCAGCGCGCCGACGGACGTACGATTTCATTGAAGCATGTGAATACAAAGACCATTGAGTTGTTTGAAGGCGATATTGTGAATCGGCATCTGATGGATGGAGACATCGTTCTCTTCAATCGTCAGCCGTCGCTTCACCGCATGAGTATGATGGGTCACATTGCGAAAATTCTGCCATACAATACGTTTCGACTGAATGTATTTGTTACGGCACCCTATAATGCTGATTTCGACGGCGACGAAATGAATCTACATGCACCGCAGTCCATTGAGGCTGCGACGGAACTCCGCAAGATTGCAGCAGTTCCTCTCCAAATTGTGAGCCCGCGTGAATCCGTACCGATCGTGTCTGTAGTTCAGGATACGCTGGTCGGTGCGAATCGGTTTACACGTCCCAACGTCCTTTTCACGCGCAAAGAGGCCATGAATCTGCTGGTTCATGCCAAGCGCTGGGATGGAAAGTTACCGCCGCCAGTGACGAACGACCCGCAGCCGATGTGGTCAGGTCAGCAGCTCCTGAGTACACTGCTGCCGCCTGTAACGCTGCGCATGAAGAACAGCAGCGATGATCTTGTGGAGATTCTGAACGGCGCGATTCTGCGCGGCATTTTGGATAAGAAAGTGTTTAGCAAGCAGCTGCTTCACATTATTTACAATGATTATGGACCGGAGATCACCGTGGATTTCCTGGATTCCCTACAGGCCATGATTGCGAATTTCCTGATGACGGATGGTTTCAGTGTAGGCATTAGTGATTTGATTGCCGATAGCGGAACATTGAATTCCATCGAGGAAGCGATTTCCAAACTCGTAAAGACGGTGGAGGATCAGATCCTTCAGCTCCACACGGGTCTCTTTGAGAACAGCAGCGGTCGCAGCAATCAGGAGGAGTTTGAGGCGAAGATTATGGGCACGCTGAACAAGGCTGTTGGAGAGGCAGGTAAGATTGGTCTATCATCTCTCGCGGCGACGAATCGCATGACCAATATGGTGAAGGCAGGTTCCAAGGGCAGCGACGTTAACGTTTCGCAGATGATCGCCGTTCTAGGTCAGCAGGCGATTGAAGGTAAGCGCGTTCCCAACGGGTTCCAGCACCGCACGCTTCCTCATTACAAGCGCTTTGACGATTCGGCACAGGCGCGCGGTTTCATTGCATCTTCTTATGTTAAGGGTCTTCAGCCCGATGAAATGTTCTTCCATGCAATGTCAGGTCGTGAAGGTCTCATTGATACGGCCGTGAAGACGGCCGATACGGGCTACCTTCAGCGCAAGATTCGTGTTGCACTAGAAGATCTGATCACACAGCACGACGGCAGTGTCCGCGATGCAATGGGCAACATCGTTCAGATGGCATACGGCGAGGATGGCGCGAATGCGACTAAGCTGGAGGAGCAGGATCTGCCAATTGGAACTTTCAATGATGAGAAGATGGCAACGGAGTATGCAGCAGAGGGGTCTTCACAGGCCGCTGCATATTTGGAGGCGGCAAAGGGGGATCGTCGTATTCTGGTGGAGAATATTTATGGCGGTCGTCAGGGCGGTCTAGTGCGCTACCCTGTTCACCTTCAGCGTTTGCTGTATGCGATTGCACATGGGTTCAACTTGAAGGAGAATGAGGGGACTCTGACTGCAGATGAGGCGTTTGAAGCACAGCAGACCCTGCTGCAGCGCACGCACTCTAATAACAAGTTGTGGGCAGCGCTGGTGCGTTATTACCTGCGCCCCGTGAATCTGAAGAAGATTGGAATGACGAAGGTCGCAATGGATGCCTTTGTTCAGCAGGCGGTGCTGAAGCACTGGAAGAGCTGGGTGGAGCCGGGTCAGCCCGTGGGTGTGATTGCCGCGCAGTCGATTGGTGAACCTGCAACGCAAATGACGCTGAACACGTTTCACTTGGCTGGTGTAGCCGCCAAGTCCAACATGACGCGAGGTGTGCCGCGTCTGAATGAATTGCTGAAGGCGACGAAGAATCCCAAGGCGACGGAGCTGAGCATTCCTCTGCGTCGCGATCTGCGCGACAAGAAGGAGGAGGCGCGGCGTGTGGCACAGGATCTGGAGTTTACGCTGCTCAAGGATCTTGTGACGAAGGCATTCATCTATTACGATCCTCGTGACTCTGCAACGCTGATCAGGGAAGACGCCGATTGGCTGGCGTATCTGGCAGCGTTTGAAATGGCGGACAGCGTCGCGCCTGCTACGAAGCAGCCTGCTGATCCACTTGCAGCCGCTACGACGACAACAAATGCAGTAGACGCGGTAGTGACAGAGGAATCTGGGACGGCTCGCAGTCCCTTGATCCTGCGCTTTGAACTGGATCGTGAGCGTATGTTCTCGAAGGACATCACGATGGACGACATTGCGTTCCTGCTGAAGAGCAAATTCGGCCCAACTATTCAGACGCTGTACACGGATTACAATGCGACACGTCTTGTGTTCCGTATTCGTTTGAATGAATCCGAGTCGGCGATCGACGATCTGAACACACTCAAGACGATTCAGAACAAGATTCTGACGGCGACGGCGGTGCGTGGCATTCCAGGTCTGCGTTCTGTGAATTACCTGAAGAATTCGGATTCGCTCGAGTATATGGACGGCGCCTACAAGAAGGTGGATCAGTACATTCTTTACAGCGATGGCACGAATTTCCTGGAAGTCATCACGCACCCCGATGTGGATGCCGCGCGCATAGTGAGCAGCGACGTTCACGATATGTTTAACAATCTGGGTATTGAGGCGCTGCGTGCAACTCTTTTCAAGGAGATCGACACTCTGTTTAAGGAATCAGGTTCATCCGTGAACTATCGCCACGTCGGTCTGCTGCTGGACAAGATGTGCCACAAGGGCAAGGTGATGAGCGTGGATCGCTACGGCATCAACAAGAACGATATTGGTCCTCTGGCAAAGATGAGTTTCGAACAGGCTGAAAATATTGCACTTCGTGCCGCTATGTTTGCTGAGTGCGATCCTGTGCTGGGTGTCTCTGCGAATGTTATGCTTGGCGCGCCGATCCGCGCGGGCACGGCGTTCAGCAGCATCCTGTTTGATGAAGTGGCAGCAGGCAAACTCGCGGAGACGACGCCTGAGCAACTGGTGGGGAGCACCGCGGCGGCAGGACCTGGAACGTTCACAGAGGATGAACTGGATGATGCGCTGTATGGTGAAGAGGAAGACGACGAGTGCGCGCCGAAGGAACTCAACCTGCGTGTGCCGATGCCTTCAGCACGTGGTGGTGCGGCACTGAGTCGCGTGGCAGAGGAACTGGATGAGGACTTCGAGATGACGATTGTGGAGTAATCTCCTGATAGAATATAATTAATACTCTTTTTTCACATGGGTGATCAACATGCGTGTGAAGAAATAATCCGTTGATATAGATGGAACTTGGATTTCATACATTCCCGACAGGCAAGCAGTACGTCTTCCTCAAAGATCCTGCTACGCAAACGCGCACCTTTTTGCGCAACATTCTGATTCTAACGCCTCCCGGTGCACCAGATACGATCGCAATCGTGCGCGAATGGGGCGCGAAGGGTGATGTAGGTGTGTGGGAACCACCGAAAGGACAGATGGAGTGGAAAGAGTTTGCAGATTCAGGGCTGCGTGTAGGGACTCGCATTAGCGAGGCCGATTTAACACGTCATCAGCGTGAAGGCGTACTGCGTGAAATGATCGAAGAGGCGAAGATCTTGCCATCGGAAATTAAAGACTTGACAAAGATGCCGCTAGTCTATTCACAGAAATGGGAAGATGCTGGCATTCCAAATGTCCGGTTTTTGTATCAGTATTGGACGGCCACTACGACACGAGCCAACCTGTTAGAAGCCCAGAAACGTATGAGAACATTGGTAGACAATGAAGATTGGAAGCATCTGCTACCGGCAGATATGACGGAAAAAGATGGAATCGAATGGTTCACGCCAAGTCGTGACCGCGATTCCTGGAAAAAGATACGAGGTGCCTTCAGCAAAAAAATGACGGATGTTTATTTTGACACGTTGAGAAAGACACCATGATGTTCACAACTTGTGAAGTGTGGGGGTCGGGCGGACCTTCCGTCGTTCCCCTTCAACCTTTTAAAGGCGCAAACAGCAGCAATGCGACTGCGACTGCTGCTGTTTCTGCACCAATGACAATGATGACGACGCCCGAAAGCCGTGCTCTTCAACAGGCAAAGAACGAAATCACGTTCTTTTACGAAGAAGGCAAATGGGATGATTACAAGAAGATCACGAATCCATATGAATACATCTTTCTGTCATGGAATCGGCGCAGCAGCCGGTCGGTTGCGACGCGTCAGCCGTTGTCGCGCAGTTATTTCAAGATGATTGAGCTGTGGAAAAAAATGGAATTGGATGATCTTTTGGAAGATTTGGCAGAAAAGGATGGCGGGCTTGTGACGGCGCATGCTGCAGAAGGTCCAGGTGGATTCTTGGAAGCCTGCGATGTCAAAGCGTTCAAACAGGGCTGGAACCTGAAGGCGGCACATGCCATTACATTGCTGTCAGAAGCGAAGAACGTTCCTGGGTGGCGGAAAGCAGCGCAGTTTATAGAGGATCGCCCACAAATCCAAATTCATACAGGCGCTGATGGAACAGGTAACATTCTGTTAAAAGCTAATCAGGATGCATTTGTTGCGAATCTGCGTGCAGCGCATCCAGACGGCGCGCATCTCTTCACGGCAGATGGCGGGTTTGATTTCAGCAATGATTACAATGCACAAGAGGATAGCGTGTTTCCTTTGTTGCTAGCAGAAGTCTTAATAGGGCTACGCGTGCTTGGGAAAGGCGGAGCGTTTGTTATCAAATGCTTTGATACGCGCGAACAACCGACACTTGATTTGATTTGGCTTGTGAGTTGTGCATTCCGTGAATGGGGCGTTGTGAAGCCGCGTACCAGTCGCGGCGGAAATGCAGAACGCTACATTATTGGAAAAGGGTTCCTTGGTGATAGCGAAGATGTTCTTGCTGTTTTGGAGGCGTATCAAGCGAAAGCGGAATTCAAACAACCGGTGTTGGAAATGTCGTTGTGCGATGGATGGAAAAAGACGCTTGGAATGCTGGCGGGACTTCAAGAGGCGATCGAACATATGGAAATTGAAGTCATTCAGGAGACGCTGAATTTGATTAAACATACGGAGCCAAGCGTGATTAAACTTTTGGTGAAATCCAACGTCATGCGCAGCATTGAATGGTGCCAGGAACACGATGAAGAGGTGGCATTTAGTTGGATTTCGGAACTAGAGAAAAACGTCAGTCGCGAGGCGAATGATCTTCTTCACATTTTGAATCCGAGTATCTTGGCAATTAGAAGGGAACGCGATAATGCTGCTTCAACCGCTGCTGCCGTAGCGACCTTTGAGAGTTTTCGGAGCGAAGGGTCTGTATTGCCTCCGTCGCACAATCCATTCATGCGACTAAAAGCGACGGCTTCTGCCGCGATAACGCGTTGATGAGCGACGTTTACGTGTATTATGCGTACGTTTGCTACGACGACCGCCACCCTCAGTTCCTTCCACTTCTTCAAAAACTTTTTCGGCTGTTTCGACGTTTGTTAGATACGGCGCTGAAAAAGGGTCTTGTTGGACGGAAACGATGGCATTGCTGGACAGATTGCCAAGACGGCTACGACGAGTACGATTTTGGACACGCATTCTATTTTTTCCAGTTGTTTTTCTTTTTTTCCTTTTTAGAGCTGGGATTTGGAATGCGAGGTCTAACACGTTTCGATCAATGTGGGAAGCATCGTCGCCTTTTTGGAAGCAGCACCTGCTGCCGCGCATACCTTTGGAACTTTTGCAGTGACAACAAGACGCTTACCATTTGCAGTCGTCCAGTCCTTAATCGCATTCCAGCGATCCTCTTCGCTGTCCTTTCCTGTGCGCTTGATTTTGATTTTGTTTTCCTTGATGATGCGTCCAAGATCGTCATAACTCGCGCTTTCAGGGATTTCAAACCGAGTAATATCGGCAATTGGTTCACCACGAGGCTTGGTGTAATGAATAGGAGTTTGCGTCGTGATGCCAAGTGACAAACGAAGATCGGGAGCAATCAGTTCCTCGAAATAAGTGGGGCGCTCATGTTGAGGGTGCTCCATGGTACAATCAGCAGCAAAATGTCCACGTTGCAAACAACGCCGACAAAGAGCAAGTTTTCCGAATTCACAGCCCGCGCTGTCGTGTGTGATAGTGATGCCACAAAGTTTCTTACAGACTTTACAGGAACTCATCGTGTGTTGCGTAGTTGATTGGAGTTAAGATTAGAAAGGCATCTTGTCAAAAAATGTATAGGAATAATTCAATTTTTACCTACTGCCCCTCAGCTTAGGACGACCAGTAGGTACAATTTGTTTGAATTGTTTCAATCGGCTTGTTGTAAAAATTCACAAATCCAAGATTTTTAAGCGTTGTGCTTACATTTGTGTCCCATTTTTCGTAAAACTCTGATACATTACGCGCGAGTACAAACAAAGTTGCTTTGAACGGATCTGAGACAATGCTGTATTCATACATTGATTCATTGTATGTCTGAGGACCCAGTTCATAAATCCAGTAAGGCGCACCAAACCAAGTTGTTTGAAGGTGAACTTCCAGTTGTCCAGGTTCTGATATATTTGTTTGCTGCGCCCAACCAAAAATTTCACGTTCGACTCCAGTAACCGAATACTGGCGTTCACGATTCAGAACACTGATCGTTCCATTGGGATACAGACTATAATCGGCTGTATCGCAATAAGAACTATTTTCAAAAGTTGCATCAACGATTAGGTCGCTATAGACCTGGTACCAGCGACCTAAATAAGCACTCACGTTCAATTCATTCGCTGTTTGACATACAGATGTGCTAAACAGCGAAAAAAGCGTTACGGCGAAAAGATTGATGACCATTAATCTCTTGCACGTCGCGAATGTTTAGATCCCCAACTTTTGTTTTCCCCACACAAATGTGCGTGTAACTTTGTTGGGTGCCATCGGCGCGCGGTACAACCTGAAATCAAACATGGCGCCACGGAAGCGTTCATCGGCGTCTTCGTACTGCGACGACACGCCTTCCCAATTGCTGCGCCCAATGTAATTTTGTGTCACATAGGATTTGAGCGCCATAAACCCGTCTTCTTCCTGGTATTTTTTGACGCCGTCGATGAAGACTTGCCACGTCGGACGGAAAGATGTTCCATCGGTTGTCGTGAGTGCCACGTGTGTCCATTTTTTGAGCGGAATTGCATCCAAGACTTTGATGCGCATTTTTCGCTGTTGGGTGTCCCAGATTTCAAACAACAGATTCGCAGTCGGTGGTGCCGTATCGCCCTCCAATTCATCTTCAGGATACGTGGAATCAACGGGTTCGGGTCCAGGGCATTCCCAAAAATCTACGTTCGCATCACTTGTGGCTTGGTAGAGTTGAGGCGATTGCTCGGGTGGTGCACGCGCTTGGCAAACTGCATTGGCAGCATCAGGACGCGAACGTAAGAATCCAAATCCAGCGCCCACATTATTCCCGCGTCCTTCAATTCCAAGCAAAACATTGTCTTTGCCAGCGCCATTGCCGAAATCAAATATGCGTGCATTATTTGTGAATTCGTCAAAATAGACCCAGACGCTGATAGCACGAAGTTGTCTCATTTCCACCTGGGAATCAAATTCAAGTCGCGGAGTCTCGCCAATTCGTAAATATTGTTCGGAGGCAGGTGGTTCACCTTCTAGTACAGCAGGCAGACGATTGAGTTCAAGTCCCTTTGTAATCGTTTTCTTGGGGGGCGTCTCTTCAACGGATGCTTCACCAGCAATGCGCAGCTGAGTGTTTTCAGCATAATCTACCATATCATCGAACCACCGGTACCAGACCATAATACCTTCATAAAACCAAAGCAGATCTGCAATTTCAGGTGGCGGTGAATTATCGGGGATTTCAATCGTCTGGAATCGCGTGATGCCAGCAAGAAGAGCCCGCGCCTCCCATTTATCATTGGGAGCCGGTGTGACTTTCAGGATTCGGCCATAATCGTCACGCCCGTCGCCGTTCACATCGCGAAAGTAATCGTCGCGACTGAACTTCATACCGGCGCGTGCTGATTCACTGCGATATACAAGGCTGTCAAGACCTTCTTGACCGGCAAGAGCGCAGGCAACTATGCGCGTTTCGGGGCTTCCGCGTTTCTCTACAACACGGCAAAAATCGCCTTTGTATCCTAATTTTTGAACATCAACATAGGCTTCTGCATAGCGAGGATTGCGAACCCAGCCATCGCCTTCTTCGACCTGACCCGGCGTGACATCATATCGGCGTGGGAAATATTTGTTGAAGAACTCGGGTACGACACCATCTGTGAATCCTTCGGATACAGCAACACCCTTGATCCATTCATAAAGAACGAGCAATACAAGGAGCGCAAGCGCTCCATAGATCAACATGTCTGTTGAAATCATACTCTTAAAATGCGTTGCGGTATTTTTCCCTTTCGCGAACCGAAGAACAGAATAACTATGGATCGCTTTGATTCTGACTTTTTAGAGGATCTAGAGTCTTTTGTAGGAAATACAGCAACAAAATTCAAGATTCCGGTTGAGTGGAATGCTTCGCGCGCTCATGCTCCCGAGCGTCACCTAGCGCTTGGGAAACAGATTGGCATTCCTATTGAAGCCATTGCATATCAACTCATGAATCACAACGACGCTTTTGAAAAAATTGGGCAAATGTTGCGCATTTATTTCACACGAGCGACCTTTCCTTCCTTCAAGAAAGAGCCCATAGTGGAAGAAGCGGAGCAAGTGTGGATGTTTGGATGGAATTGGTTCAGCAAATATTATGAATTGTTGCTGGACGTTGCGACACTGCGAAGTGATTTTTATAGGACAAAACATTCGTCGTTTCTAGCACTTCTAACAGATTTACTGGCGTTTGATCCTGCTGGAAGACCTTCCTTTTGCGAAGCGTTGGAACGCTGGTACCCGCAATCAGATCTTCTTAAAAAGGAAGACCAGAGCGAGGATGACGAAGATTCTGCGGCTGCTCCCGCCGCAACCGCCGTGTCCCAGCCGATTGTGAGTGAAGGCGGCGGGTTTTCTTCTGTTTCCGTGAAGCACGCTTCTTCGCTCCCCACTGGGAGCGAGAAGCGCCCCGCGTCGCAGACGACGGGACAGAGCTTTTCGCTCCCCACTGGGAGCGAGAAGCGCCGCCTTGTCCTAAGCGGATGGGGCGGTCCCTTGGCGCGCAATAGAACCCGCAAAAGTCGCGATAGTTGAGATCTGATCCTTGCCACCGGTAATCCCGTTCCGCGCCTTCGGGGTTGAAAATAGGACGCTTCAAGGCATCAAACCGCTTGACTTTATTGCTTCCGTCCTTGTGTGACCATTTTCCATCCGAATCTTGGCGGTAAAAGTGGTAGTCTTCGCCCTTGTGAGAAACCAAGGCAATTTTGCTTTTTCCAGCAGGACACTTGGAATAAAAGTCAGACTTCTCAATCTCGGGAACATCACTCATCATAAGTTTTTCAACTACAGGACAATCGCGACGCTCACGAGCGTTTAATGCATAACGATCTCCGTTCAAGGCACCGGGTTGGGGAAAAAACTCGCGGCATTCTTGATTCCCATTTTTCCGGCACTTTGATATCAACCCTGGATCACGAAAGTTCATCGCATAGGCGTAGCAATTCATGGATTTATAAATCGCAGGATCGTCCCATGTGGTAGGTTCCCAGGCAGGTTCATACCCATTTAAAGGTGCGCTAGGACAATTTTGATGATGTTCACAAAACAGACTACCTTCTTTCGGCAACGCGCCACAAATGTGACCCGTTGCCGGATTCACACACTGGCACCGCGGAGCCGGTTTTGGGGAGTCAGCACCTCCCCTTTGATACCGACGCGTAAAACGCATTCTTATTTAAGATTGCGAAATTCCTTTTGCTTAGTCAAGAGGGATGAATGCGCATACAACCAATCATATGCTTTCCAGAAATTGATAAAGAGGCTATCCTGTCCTTTGAGTGTAGTGACCGGTTCCTGTTTCCAAAGACCTATTTTGAAGGATTAGAGTTCGTACCCCACACACTTGTGAATATTGCGAATGTACGAAAACAGCAGATAATTGGGACGATTTTTGGAATTCACGAGTTTGATGATACAACGATCTATGTGCCAACTTGGTTGTTTTCTCAAATGGACGTTTGCGAGAATGTGTTTGTTGGATCCATGACGAAGAAAAAGTGTAGCATGATTCAAGTTAAGCCACATAACGATGCGTTTCGTCGCAATCCCGAATTTTTGAAACTTATTCAAATGGGGATGTCGCAGTACTTTTCGCTGACACAAAATACTCGAATTCCATTGAAAGTTGATGATCGCGTTGAGTATGTGACAATCGTGCTCATGTTTCCTGAACAAAACAAGACATGCTTTATTTACAATTCGGGAGGCGTTAGCATACAGATTATGGAATCGCTTGAAGTAGAAGAGGCTCCACCAGAGTATCTTTACAATACACGCACAAGCGCGGCACACACTCTTGTACCTTTCCCAGGTGCAGGTCGTGCTGTTGGGTGTCCTTCTCCTACGGCAAGTGCTGAGGTGCGAATGACTGCTCCAGCTGCAGCAGGAGCCGCGGCACGCATTCGGTATCGTATGGCAAAGATGCGAGAATACAGCCTTCGCAGACGTGCTCCTGCTTCTGCGCCTCGTTCAGTACCTGCCGTTGTTGCAGCAGCAACAACAGAAACGAATCCAAAAAACTGATATGAAATCATAATATCTTATATGAAAGTACCGCGAAATGAAATTAAACTCTTTGCTCTATTTGCAAACTCTATCCGAAGAGGATGTCCAAAAACATCAGTGTTCGGATCGACTTTGGCTTCCATACAAGATCTTTGAACGCTGGATGCTTCACTCTGATCCTGGAATCGTTGTGCTTCTCCAACTTACAAATGGCGTTGGGCAGCGTGTGATTGGAAATGTATATAGTGTCCATCATGTGGATGATACCACTATTTATGTACCTTCGTGGATGATGAATGTGCTAGAATATGATCACGATCATGTTGAATTGGAGCAGGTACATCCTCATCTTTGTACAGAGTTGACACTCAGTCCACACACGTCAGATCATTTACATGTTGAGGATCCGATTGAGCTACTACGAGATGCATTTGAGAATTATAGTTGCTTGATACGCGGGGAGTCATACAAACTCTGGTTGGGAGATCATATTATGGAAGTGACAATAGTTGCCGCGAAACCTGAAGAATCAGACACACTTTGTATTCGGAATTGCGAGATTAATCTACAACTTTTGCCGCCACTGGATATTCCAATTCCACTACCGCCACCGCCACCAACGACATTGGCAACGGCAACAGCAACAGCAGCAGCAATTCCCGTGATTCCTGTTGAGATCCCCAACCCCGTAGAGTTGCGTCGACGAATGGCAGAGGCGGCGCGCGCCCGTCTGTCTAAACCTACTAACGCGGATTAGAAGAAAATGGGCGGCGTACAGCGTCAAGGACCACCTTTTAAAACGCAAGAACAGGGGGCTTCCTGGCTCACACAGAAAGTAAAAATAGCCGCATCCGAACCTTTTTTCGCGGGAAAACTGGGAACAAGCGAATGCGAATTGCTGCTATTTCATTTGTCGTCGCGAAAGGATGCCGAAACACCATTAACCTATCCACTCCGTGTTCGCCAAAATATTTGTCTAAATGCCGGTGTTTTTCCAGACACAAACGCAGTGCTGGACGACTGGGCTAATCACATGCTGACAGAAGTGCTTCCCATCATGGATGGCGTAGCTGAATGGAATCCGATTTATCCGCTTCAAGAGAACCTGTTGCTAAACACGTTTTCGCCAATGAGTGCACGTTTTCCTGCTCGTTCTTTGGAACCCTATTACGAAGCAGACCTCAGACAACGTTGGACCCAAGAGATTGCCTATTCTTTTGCAGTCGTTAGCCCTTTTCATCAAAGCATTCAACGTCAATGGCCTTACAGGAATGCTGTTTGGAGTTCAGTGCGTCTTTGGTCTGATCTAACACCAGTGCCACACGTGATTCGCGCAGGCTACAATCCATATTTGAGTTATACAAGTAATTGGGATGATGCAACGGATTGGCGCACAGCAGTCGAAAGTGTTGTTGAGCAAGTGTGTGCTTCAGGCGCTCATCTTGTTATTCTAGGATGCGGCGCACTCAGCCTACCGATAGCAGCAGCATTGAAACGTCGAGGCGTTTCTGCTATTCATACAGGAGGCGCCACTCAGATTCTGTTTGGAGTTCAGGGTCGCAGATGGGATTCGCATTCCATTATTTCAGGATTCTATAATTCGGCATGGGTTCGCCCACTTCCATGTGAAACGCCTACAAATTCTGCAATGATTGAAGGGGGGTGTTATTGGTAATGTTTGGCCACAAATAAGAACCAGTATAACTAGTATGAACTGGAGTGGTCTAAACAAGAATCATGGTTGTTTTTTACAGACATCATGACTGAATATTTTTTTACAAATCGTTGGTTCGCTGATTCAGAAATAAAACAGAACTTTTCAGCACTGGCATCCATGTTGGGAACTCAGAATGTTCTGAATCTTCTTGAAATTGGATCATTTGAAGGTGCTTCATCCGTCTACTTCGCAGATCATTTGCTGTCCAATCCTGAATCAAGGCTAACGTGTGTGGATCCATTTGATTTGGGCGATAAAACAACGCCCTTGACGGGTAGCACTGAGTATATTTTTCTAAGTAATCTGGATAAGTGTAAATACAAGAATCAAATCAATTTCAAGAGAACTATAAGTGACGAGTTTTTTGCAGGACAGGACCAAGTTTTTGATTTCATTTATCTTGATGGGAGCCATGAACTGGATGCGATTCGCAAGGATTTTCACAATAGCCTAAATGTTTTGAAGCCGAACGGAATTCTTTGGATGGATGACTATGGCGCAAAACATGTTGGAATTGATAAATGTATTGATCAGCTCTATGAGGAAAACAAGACGCGCCTTCGCATCATTTATAAAGGCGGTTGGCAGATTGCCTTTCAGAAATCGTGAGGCGGCCAACCATAAAAAAATTGACACCTTGAGAGGTGTTGCTAGGACGAAGGCACCTAACGTTCTTCGTATCATCCAAACAAATCTTCCTTCAATACAAGAATGTCTGCTGCTCCTGCTGCTCCTTCTAGATGCTCAGTGCTTACTAAGAAGGGGGGCGGTCAGTGTAAAAATCATGGAAACTTCTTTGAGAACCTTTGTGGTATACACTTCAATATGAAACAGCGTTCGGATCCCGAGTACAGGGAACGGCTTCGCATTCATCAAGCGGCTCAAGAAGTTGAGCAGCGTGCCCTGACGGAGCGGTTGCGCGCCGAGTATCTGAATCGCGAGCGTATCGCCCATGAAGAGGCTGAGGCTCGGCGTGTAGCTCGTGCTGCAGAGGAGGCTGCGCGGGCAGCGGTTCTTCGCGCAGCCTCCAGAGCAAGGCGTGATACCGCTATTACCAATGCACATACGTTGAGTGTGTTTGAAATTGCGCGAATCTCCAAGAGAATCGGCATGATGTGGAATACATTGAATATTCCAGGCTGGGATATTATCCGTTCCTATTATGCACTTTATTACATGTCACCAGCGCATCCTGGATTTCCTGCTCTTATCCGCGCGGTTACCAAGTTTCGGTATCTTGACATTCATCCTGATCACGCTACATTTGCTGAAGTTCCTCAAGCAGAAAAGGATGCTGTATTCGAGGAAATTCGCGCAGCACTTTTGGCATATGGAACGGAGATTGACCTTACAAAAATTCCAGCAAACGATATGCTTATGGAGCATATCCAGCGCCGACGGGGTGTGGAGCGCGAGGCTGAACGCCAGCGTCGTTTGGCAGAGTTCGAGGCGCAGAATCGCGCGGCTCCCGTCGTGTTCCAACGCGATCCAGAGGGCGGCGTGAATCTACGAGCCTTCGCAACCGATACGCAGAATATTCATCGCAGCAGTGTTCAGGATGCCACACACAAGATGGTGGTTGCGATCATGACACGTCCTGCTCCTTCCCCTGAAGACCAGAACACACTAGAGGAGATCATTGCCATCTTCTCTCATGCTACCGCTGTCAAGTGGCGTGATGAACGTAGTCGTCAGGTCGCAATTACGGAGGTTACCAAGGATTACCACATTACAGAGGCGTTCAGCCTACGCTATGCGGCCGTATTGGATCGTGTGTGGGCATTCATTCGTATCCACGATTCTTCTAATGATATGACACAGCGTCTTGCAGAGGAGATTTGCGAGGGGTACCAGATGTGTTCCAACGGCAAGATGGCGCGACTTGTGAATGTGCTGCGTGGGTTCGATGAGACGCTGGAGTCCGAGGCGCCGCGTGAGGTGTTTCAGTTCCGCATGGCCGCGCTGCGCAAGGTTTCCAAGGATAAGCGTGAGGCAGCAGCAAAGGAACTCTTTATGGAGTTCAAGATTCCTGAGGCGGAACACGAGGTGTGGCTGGATGCGCTAATGGATGACGATAATCCGACTGAGGCTGCTGGTGCCGCAGGTGCTGCTGCAGGTGCG
>Ga0214921_10001330_pt1 | contig 42677 bp, 45 predicted proteins | sample LL1505_MetaG_FD_177992 | JGI IMG/M metagenome (GOLD analysis project Ga0214921, IMG submission 177992) | Freshwater microbial communities from Lake Lanier, Atlanta, Georgia, United States - LL-1505 | ecosystem: Environmental > Aquatic > Freshwater > Lake | place: USA: Georgia | collected...
GACCTCGGGACTACGTATTCATGCGTCGGTGTTTGGCAAAATGATCGTGTAGAGATTATTGCTAACGATCAGGGAAATAGAACAACTCCTTCATATGTTGCTTTTACTGCAGATGAGCGTCTAATTGGTGACGCGGCAAAATCCCAGGCTGCTGCAAATCCCGCAAATACCGTTTTTGATGCAAAGCGTCTTATTGGTCGCAAATTCGGCGATGCTTCTGTCAAGTCTGATATGAGCCATTGGCCCTTCACGGTAAAGCCTGGAACTGCCGACAAGCCTCTCATTGAGGTGAGCTTCAATGGTGAGACTAAGACTTTCTCACCCGAGGAGATTTCTGCCATGGTGCTGCAGAAGATGAAGGCGACTGCCGAGTCATATCTGGGGACTAAGGTTACTGATGCTGTAATCACAGTCCCTGCATATTTTAATGACTCTCAGCGCCAGGCAACCAAGGATGCCGGTCTAATTGCAGGACTCAATGTACTCCGTATTATTAATGAGCCTACTGCGGCTGCTCTTGCCTATGGGCTTGAGAAGAAGACCAATGGTGAGAAACACGTAATGATCTTCGATTTTGGAGGTGGAACGTTCGATCTTTCTGTTCTCACTCTAGACGACGGTGTGTTTGAGGTTAAGGCCACCGCAGGAAATGTACATCTAGGAGGAGAGGACCTAGATAACACAATAGTAGATTATTGTGTAGCTGAATTTAAGAAAAAGACAAAGATTGACCTGAGTTCTAATGCAAAGGCCCTTAGAAGACTTCGTACCTCTTGTGAGCGTGCTAAGCGTACGTTATCTAGTGCCACCCAGGCTCAGATTGAGGTTGATAGCCTTGCCGAGGGCAATGATTTCTCTTTAACACTAACTAGAGCAAAGTTTGAGAGTCTCTGTGATTCATTTTTTAGACAGTGTATTGCACCCCTTGATGGACTTCTAAAGGACGCAAAGATGTCTAAGGATCAGATTCACGAGATTGTAATGGTTGGTGGATCTTCTCGTATTCCCAAGATCCGTGAGCTTCTAAGTTCCTATTTTGGTGGAAAGAAGCTCAATGACTCAGTGAATCCTGATGAGGCCGTGGCCTTTGGTGCAGCTGTGCAGGCTCACATCTTAACTGCCCCCAAGGGATCTCAGGATGCCACCTCCGATATCCTGCTAATGGACGTGATTCCTCTGTCCGTTGGCCTAGAAACTGCTGGTGGAGTAATGACCAAGATTATCACGCGCAATACTACGATCCCAACGAAGAAGACACAGACCTTCTCTACCTATGCTGACAACCAGCCCGGTGTTCTAATCCAGGTATTCGAGGGTGAGCGTGCTCTGACCAAGGACAATAGCTCACTGGGCAAGTTCCAGCTAGACGGTATTCCTCCAATGCCCCGCGGAGTTCCTCAGATTGAGGTGAGCTTTGACGTGGATGCTAATGGAATTCTGAATGTATCAGCGGCTGAGAAGTCCACTGGAAAGTCTCAGAAGATCACCATTACGAATGACAAGGGTCGTCTGAGCAAGGATGATATTGATCGCATGGTGAATGAGGCTGCATCCTTTGAGGCTGAGGATAAGGCGCATATGGAGAAGGTGGAGGCTAGAAATGGCCTGGAGTCCTATGTCTATAATGTGCGTAATTCTCTCAATGATGAGAAGACTCGCGAGAAGCTGGGTGCATCTGAGTGCGACTCATATCTTGAGAAGACCAAGGTTTACCTAGATTGGCTAGAGGCTAACCAGGGTGCATCTAAGGATGAGTGCGAGGCTCAGAAGAAGGCCTCGGAGGCCGACTTCCAACCCTTCTTTATGAAGCTCTATGCTACCGAGCCTGGAGCCGATGCAGCAGCGGAAGCAGCGGGTGCAAGTGAGACTGCAGCTCCTGGCCCCAAGATTGAGGAGGTTGATTAGGCTTTTAAAAGACTTTGCCTGTAAAGCCATGAAAAAATATATAGACCGCGCCTATTTTTTGCATTTAGATAAAATGCAAAAAATAGATGCCCTGTGCCTGTAAAGCAGAACAACCAGATTATCCTATTACAGATAATTGGGGTCCATCACTTTGGACAATTCTGCATGCTCTTGCTGAAAAAGGTGGAAAAGCCATCGCCCCATCATTCAATGAAGATGAAAAACGCCAGTGGATTATTTTAATTGAACTCCTACCAAAAATTATACCATGTCCCAATTGTCGTGAACATGCCCAAGAATGGATTCTAAAACATCCAATTACGGCCATCAAGGAACTCACTACTGGCGAAATGTATGATTGGTTGACCACGTGGGTCTATACCTTCCATGAAAATGTAAATGAACGCACTGGAAAACCATCCTTCGATAAGACTCTCCTTGCTAAAACATATGGATCCACGAATATAGTCACCGTATTCAAAGCCATGAAACCATTTATTGAAAATGCAATTCGTCTATCCGGTATAACATTAATGCCATGGCAAAAATGGTCTAATCATCTAGTTGGATTACGCTCGGTTTACGGAATCTAAGATTCCTCGTGTTTAGGATATCGCTGAATTGTCTTTAATATACTTAATTTATCTGAAATCTCTGGAAAAACTGTATGTGTTATCTTGAGTAAACTAGTAAAATCTATATTTACTATAACAAGAATTCCAGAGAATTGTAGAACATAAATATCCCATGGGTCAAGGCCTACATTATTAAAATAGAAAAACAAGATAATAAAAAGTCCTAGTGATAACTTCAATACTGAATCTATTAATAACTTGATTACAGGTGAAAAATTCTGCTTCATAAATACCACCAATACAAGTTGAATTAGAACAAGTAATCTAAGAAAAATAAAAAATATATGATATCCCTTCATCTACTTCTTTCTAGAATTTTATTGACCACTCTTTGCTTGCACCTTAGTCTTAATTGTCCTCTTTAGAGTCGCGGCTGCGGTAGAAGGTGCTGCTGCAGTTACACGTGAACCTGGAACTCCTCCAGTCCAGATGCGCAGCCACTCCTGGAACATTGCCCTACACCCCCTCGCCGCCATCGCAATCGCAGTTCTGGCAGTTACCTCATTTCCATCCTCAACGCCTACTCTCAGAAGCATCTCATCTTTCAGAGGATGAGGAATCTTGTATCCTGCAAAGGAAATTCTCGGCGTAGCATCTCCCTCAACGTGATTCTCCACTAGCCATGTCTGGATCATATTACCAAAGGTGTGATCCTCTCCCCTAATAAGGAAATCAAAACCGGGTAGCTGTGCATCAGACGGCGTAACACTAATCGTAGCAGGTAAGTCGCCATTATCAAGACCAATATATGGCTCGCACATCTTAACAAGTCCAAGAAGAGCACGCTCCACAATTGCACGAGGTGCCATAGTTCCAATGGACTCTATCTGGAAATCGAAACTATTGGGCTCACCTGAGTCATTGAGCTTGTAAATTCTCTGAATCTGCATAGTCTTAAACTCAGCATCAAGAATCTTGAACCTCGCCTCATCTTGCTCAAGGCTAGCAGGCTCAACATTCTTGTGAGTTACTAGCCATTTCTCAAAGTATGCCTTGCGCCTCTCTGTATTAGTATCCAGTGTGTAACCATATGTTGCCTGGCATGTCGGGATGAAGCGGGCGTGCTCCTTGCCATTTCCTAGCGACGCCTTCAAGACAACCTCAAGGGTTGGGACTAGAGCAGAACGCTTTGCCGGCATAGTTGTAATTAGACATGTATCTCCCGTGAGCGGATTGGGCACAAAGAATTCCTTGGAGGGAATCTCAACTAGGCTCTCAGAAAGATCAGCAGCCTTACGCCTCTCATAGACCTTGATATCTGATGCAGTTACATCACGCTGTGTAGCAGAGCCATTCTCAAGATTAATCTTAAACACATATTTATTCTCATCGAAGGACTGAGGGTCAATGCCGTGAATAGGAATTAAGCTAAGACGATGAGCTAGAAGTTCATTGGGTTGAGTATTACTGTCATTTCTTAGAATCTTAATATGAGAATCCTCAACTACAACTCCCGGTGGATCTGACCGGAATCCAACCATGGGGACAAGAGTCATAATTGCACGGCGCAAGGTATTTGCATGGGGATATGATGTATTTGCAAGAGTAAACTGAATCTTTCGAGAAGAAACGGCTTTAATATCTTCAAATGACATGGCTATATACACTTATTATATGGATAGTAAATCAAATTTTACCGTGGATTTATTATTCAGGCGGCTGCGTTAATTTCAATACTAAGAATAGAAATGGGCCAGATTCAAAGTTTATTTAAACGTAACGGCAATACCCCCTCCCCTCCCGTAAATGCTGCATTGACACCCGGTACAATTACAAAAATCAATGGAAATGCCTCTGCAAGTACCCCTGCAAATGCCTCTGTAAAGCCCGCTAATGCTGCTACAAATACCCACCCCCCTGCTCCTGGTGCTACTCAAGGTGGTCGCAGAAGAAGCAATAATTCTCGCAAGGGTAAGAAGACTCGTAAGGCTAAGAAGTTTAACAGGTCCCGTAAGAACCGCCAGTAATTGAATACGCTAAATCCAGAAGTTTTCTAAAACACAATATGCGTAGAATGGCCCTACGGCAAGGTCAACCCAACAACATTTGTTTCTATAGCAACAAATGCGATTGGTCCGAAGCGTTTCTAAAAGAACTTTCCAAGACTCCCTACAAGTCTGAATTTCAGTTTGTCTGCGTTGATACAGCCATGCGCTCAGACCTTCCGACATGGCTCAAGCAGGTTCCAACTCTCTTAATTCGTGATGATGCAGATCCAGTTAAGACAAATTCTGATGTTCTTAATTGGCTTTATGAGCGCAAGCTCAAGGATACTACCAGAAATCCATCTACTCAACAACAGATGCCCAGAGGCCCAATGCCTGCAGGACTGGCCGAGGAGCCTGAAGCCTGGAATATGGCCGAAATGGGAGGAAAGCTAAGTGAATCTTACGGCAACCTTGTTGAAGGAACTGGTGCATCTGTGGATAATAGTTCAACCAAGAACTTTGATTTCGGATTTCTGAATGGTGGTGCGAGCCAGGGTGATCGCACTGCCCAAGGGATGGGAGATTCCAGTATGAGACAGGAGCCTGGACGCACAAAGTCTAAGAAGGAGGAAATGTTCGATAGACAAATGGAGGCCTATCAGAAAAATCGTGATACCGGACTTCCTCAGAAACGTGTGGCTCCAAATGGAGGAAGAATCTAAGATATATTAGAATGAATAATTATAATAATTATAATAATAATGGACCTGTAGAACCAAGAGAACCATTAGAAAGAATATCATATTTTGTAGATAAAATACGAACATATATTGCAACCACGCCCCAGCCAGATAATCAAATGGGTATGCCTGATTGGTATAGACCAATTGTAGAATATTACACAGCAATAAGCGACACTTCTCAAGAACAGGCTGACATATATCAAGCTCGTTCGGATGAATATGTTAATTTCGGAGGTGCTAAGAAATCAAGGCGCAAGCACAGGACCCGTAAGCACAAGGCTCGCAAGCACTAGTAAAATTGCTTAAACAAAACGCACTTAGAAAAGGTAGAGATGTCATTACTCCCTGCCTTTTGTAATCAGCTAATTCGGTTCTTTGAGGAGCTCCAGTCAACGTATTCTGAGGAGAAGAGTATTTCTATGGCCCTGGAGGCCATCAGGGCTGCAAAGAAATCAAATCCTAAGCTTGTCCTAGATATGTTTCATGAATATATTTATAAGCCGACGAATGATCTAATTATGACACGAAATGATCATGAAATTATTCTGTTTGCAAAAAAGATCATGTCATCGCAGTTCAATGAGCTAATGCCTGCACTGATGATCTTTGATAAGTATTGGCCTACAATGAGTCAGACAAATAGGGATGTGATTTGGCAGTATCTGGAGGTCCTCTGTAAGCTATGTGAGAAAGCTAGGGTCTAGAAAGCTCAAGCTTAAGCGTTAGCAGAAAGCAAGGGTGTTATTTGGGCTTCAGTTTATTACGCATCGCATTAATATTCTTATTATTCTTAACAATTGAATTACAATTTTTCGGAGTTGTATACTCAGCCCCAAAATAATTAACCCAACCATTTATATTTCCGTTTTTAGGACATTCTGAACCATGTCTTTCTTTAATTCCATTGCATCTAGATTTACTAAATACTTTTCTTGTAATTTTTCTAAAATTATTAGCACTATGTTTTGCATTTTTCCTAGCACCAATTCCAGTGTAACATATTATTTTATTTTTCTTGTATTATTCATTCTAATGTATAATACAAAAATTATGTGGCATGTTGGTTCGCTCCTTGTTTTTTTGCTGACGTTTTGGTTCGCTTTTTTGAAAAGCGATTTGCTGGCTTTTTTCTAAAAAGCCTAAAAAGCTTACGTAAAGAATTCACGGAACCTCTATATATCTCGGATAGATGGATTCCCCTCTAGATTCTATATTCCAGGCGAAATACAATGAGTTTATGATTAGCCTCCTTGAGACATTTCCCGAACTAGCCGAAGTGATTAAGGTCGCAGAATCCGTTGCACCCGAGGACCGTGAGAAACTATACAAGCAGATGGTTATGCCTAATGCTGGAAATCCCAAGAGAAATATGTCACTGTGCCCTGGTATGGTTCTTCCGGGTGTGCATATCAATGAGGAAATGTGGACATCATCCAGTGAAAAGACAAAAGATGCAATTAATCAATTCCTCGGACTTCTCACCTTCGCCGTTACAATGAAGGATGGAAAGTCCAGTGATTTCGGTTATAATTCTGACGCATTTCGTAATTGGGCTGACTCATTCATGGATGACTGGCGTAATAAGATGAATCGCACTGAATTTGACTCGTTTACTCAGCGTTTTGCAGATCTCTTTGGAAGTACTGCTGCATCAGGCGATAGACTGCCTCCCTTTCCTGAGAAACTTAGAAAGGGCAAGCTTGTGAAGCTCGCCGAGGAAATTGTGAAAGAACTAAAGCCTGAGGAGTTTGGACTTGATCCTGAGACTGTAAAGCAGTGTGAATCAGATCCCAGCAAGGCCTTTGAAGTTATCATGAATTCTACACTAAGAAACCCTGAGAAGCTACAGGGGGCTATGAAACGTATCATGAAGAGGCTTCAGGATAAGTTCCAGAGGGGCGAATTCAAGCCTCAAGAGCTAGCTGCCGAGGCAGAGGAGATGATGAAGGAGTTTTCAGAGAACCCGGCATTCGTTGAGATGATGAATTCTATGCGCAAGGCATTTAGCTTCGAGGGAGATATGGATGCAGCAAGGGCTGCTGGGCAGGAGAAGAGTGCTAGGTTAAATGTGGCCCAGGAACGCATGAGAAAGGAACTAGCAAGAAGAAAAGAGGCCGCTGCTGCTGCCGCTGCTGCTAAAGGTGCAACTACAAGCACAACACCTCTTGTTGTTCCAGGAGCAAGCTTACCCACAAACACTGTGGAGGAATTTACATCTATTTTAATGGGTAAGCAAGCAACCAATAAGAAACAGGCTAAGAAGTAGGATGGTCAAAGTGCCTTTATGCACGCCTATATGGTGGGAAGACCCATTAATTCTTTTGACAGATTCATGGTTAGCACAGTGGAAACGACGATCAACTGCACACCCCCCATGCTTCAGTGAGCGTGTTAATGCTCTAACACGAACTGCACTTGTAGTCTTGGTGGTTTCATGCTTTTTTTCCATGTTTAACCAGGATCTAATAACAACACTTTCGTATTCTGTTATTCTCGGACTGATAATCACTCTTCCCGATATTATCGATATGATTAAGGCACCATATATTCAAGAAGAATTCGTTTCCCGTATTACTCCACACGAACCTTCGACCCTATCATGGAAATCACCTCCGGTAGGAGACTCAGGGCCTGATTCCACATATGATAAAAGTGATCCACTGACACTACCAAGTCCCAGAAATCCATTTATGAATGTTCTGGTTGATGAAATTAAGTATAATCCTAAGAGACCAGAAGCCAAATCTGTAGAAGATCCGGTTGTTAAATCAACGATGGATGATTTTTTCAGAGTAAATTGGTTCTCAGATCCAACCGATGTATTCGGTAAATCTCAGGGCCAACGTCAATTTATCACTATGCCTTCTACAACTATACCGAATGACAGAGAGAGTTTGCAGAACTGGTTATATAAAATTCCTGGTAAAACATGCAAAGAAGGTGGCCGTGAGGCATGTGTGAGTGGATCAGAAGGAGCCACAATCCCTTGGCTGAATTCTTAGCCTTAGGCTCAATCCTTAGCCTTGGGCTCAATCCTTAGCCTTGGGCTCAATCCTTAGCCTTGGGCTCAATTCTTAGGCTTATGCTAAGTTCTTAGTCGCTGAGTTTGCAGTTTAGCACCCTTCCGGCAACTGAATTTCTTTAATGTCCTACCTCTGCCCTGAAGAACCGATTTAACACATATTGCAATTGCAGCCTTCTCTCTGGCATCCTTGCTACGCATACTACCCGCCCGCAGCTTTACTGTATTTCGGACCGCCTTAATACATCTACAAAAACGGGAACTTTGTTTCATTTACTACATATGTGTTTTCTTTTTTCCTGAAAGAGAACAGATATGGATATCAACCGTCTAACAAAGACACGCGATGACCTTTGTGGAATTCAGCAATATTACACTCAGAGCTTAGGCCCGGGTAAGTATACCACCATGAATCTAGTGCCTGATGCTAGACGTGTAAACCCCCTTGCATCTGAGCAGCAGCTAATGTATCCTCGTGAGGGCTATGGCCTTAACAATGCACAGGTAGATTCTGATTCTATGATGCGCAATGAGTCATCGTTTAAGAGCAATAGGTGCCAAATTCGTGCACAGGCCCGTCCCTTCCTAACTGTCCCTTACATGGCTGGTGGCCGTGGTAATCCTGATGTGGAGAGCAATCTGCTGCACGCTGAGCAGGTGAAGCAGATGAAGGAGTGCGGAACTGTATCTGAGACACAGTTTGTGGGCCTCTTCACTCCTCTAGTGCCTTCCTTATCTGAGAATATCCAGAATCCTAAGAATCTAATCCCCGAAGTGGCGGCTGCAGGCTGGATGCGTGCTGGTATTCCCAGTAGAAGCTATATGCGTGATATCAACTGCTAACAGCAGTTCATAACGGCGTAACGAAGTTACAACGGTATCAATTGTTAGGCTCGCCTAACAATACATAACGACCTGCTTTAGCAGGGCGATATCAATTGCTAAAAGAAGTTTATAGCGGTGTTTTTAACGAACGAATATATTCATTATTATGATTATATTAGGTCGGTTAATAAAAGATAATACGTTTTTGTTAGGTAATTATAAAGATACTAACAAATATAATGGAACAAATTAATTTTAAATATAATGAATTATGTAATACAGGATCTGATATAAATGAGCATCTTCCTACGCTTTATCGATATGCAAGAGAATGTGAAAGCATATTTGAAACTGGTGTAAGAGGATGTATCTCAAGCTGGGCTTTAGCAAAAGGCTTACTAGAAAATAAAAAATCTGAAAAGAAACTCTTCTTAAATGATATTTCTCCATGCAATATTTCAGAATTTGTAAGTTCTATACAAAATTTGCCTATAAATGTTGAGTATAAGTGGATAAATAATCTGCAGCTTGAATTACCCTATTCAGTAGATATGACATTTATAGATACGTGGCATATATATGGACAACTAAAACGTGAATTAGAAAAGTTTAGTAAGGTCACAAATAAATATATTATAATGCATGATACCAGCATCGATGCTATATATGGTGAAAGTTTAAGAATTGGATGTAATATTCAGGAGCAGTCTATTGAATCTGGATTTCCAGTTGAAGAGATAGCGTGTGGATTACAAAAGGCAATTGATGAATTTCTGAGAGATAACGCGGAATGGACAATTGATTGTTGCTATATAAATAATAATGGCCTAACAATCTTACGAAAGGAATAATTTTGGTTGGCTTTTTGATTGGCTTTTTCCTAAAAAGCCATTAGATGGACGACCCCTTTGCAATCCTAAAACACCCGTTTGAGCGTTCTGAAAACCCTCAAACGTATGCTGAAGATGTATGGACTAAAGTGCATAAGGAACCTGCCCGGCATATGCTAGGTCTTGTGGGTGGTAATGAAGTAAGCTTACCTGAAGGAAATATGGTGGATGTTGAATCTGATCTGAGGCGCCTGAACTATCCTCTAACATACTGCGCAGCACGCCAATACCAGCCGCCACCAGTAAAGCAAACTACACTATATCGCAAGTCAACTAAGGGATCCGTAAGTATTAATGTTACACAAAGGCATCTACCTGCAGTCCAGATGTGGCCCTACGCTGCTACCTTCGCCCCTGTTCCAATGAAAGTGACTCAGTGTGGACGCCCTGAAAAGTATTAATAAGCTTTTTAAGCTTTTTAGAAAAAAGCTAGCAAAAATTTGCAAAAACTCACAAACTCCTTCTTAATAAAAAAGCATTCAAAGCATTCAAACACCTTTTTTTCTAGAAAAGAGCAGGGATGACTTCTACCAGATCAAAATATGATAATTTCCATCAACAAGATGACATGAGAATCACATCATATTCGATACGTTACCAGCTTGATAAGCCTGAGCATAACTGTCCATCTAGCTTTCCGGCAGAACCTACAATTCGCCTACAGCTTTCTGGAGCATCATGGCCTGAAGGCCAATGGAGAACCGACGTTGAATCTGATCTGAGAAATATTAATCGCCTAGGAAATCGTGTAAAGAATAACGCAATTCAATATAATCCTGAAACCAACAAGATAAATCAGAATAAACTGGTAGATGCACCTGATGTTACACTAGGTGGAACCCATCAGAGACTCTATAATCCTCCATGCACTCTGAGAGCAACTGGATGGAATCGTTTTGAGACCCTACCTCACAATCCCCAGGATAATTTCGAAACGCCCTTTGATTTTCTAATTCCTTCTCGCACACAATCGAAGGATAACTGGGTAAAGCAGTCTTGTTATAAGAATATTCAACAGACATTGCACAAGGATTAATAAGCATGACGCTTTATAGCGTAAGGCATAATACCGTCTATTATATTTTATAGTAAACGGTAGTATGGAGTTAGCAGCCTTATCAGGATTAATGGCAATTGGATATGCAGTTTCACAACTTGCATCTCCTTCGAAGCCATTCCAGCCTTCAAGTGAAAAACAAAATCAAGAGGGGTTTCGCACACTTAACCTAGGTATCGCACCTCAGAATACTCCTCCCTCCGAACCTGCATCACCATTTCCAAGCCAATATTATACTGTTGGAATTCAACAATATCTAACGAAGGATGAATCTTCCAAGATTACAGAAATTAATAATCGCCTAAATACTCTTGCCGCAGCTGGTTCTACAGATGGTGTTCAAGCACTAAAGGCTCAAATTGAGACTATCATAGGTAAAGCAGCAACGCGTCGATCACAGGCCAGAGGTGATGATCCTAGTAAGGCGGCTTCAAATACTGCGATGGCTGGCACAGAGCTTGATATGATGTTCAAGACACCCGGCGGCCAAATATATCCATCTGAACCAAATGCAGGTCCACAATACGGAGGACCCATTTCCTATGCAACAGGTATACCACCAATACGTAAGCAAGGACAAGGACAAGGTCAAGGACAAGGACAAGGTCAAGGACCTATGCCAGAACCCATTGAATCAGCAACACCTCAGGTGCAAATGGTAAGCTCTGGTGTTGAGGCTTCTGCAGCATGGACTAAGGGTAATACTGTAATAAGTGCACTAACTGGGCAATCTGTTGAAAACTTTAAACACAACAACATGCAACCCTTCTTCGGAGGTCGCGTCAAACAAAACATGACATCCACTGTGAATACGAGCAAGCTTGATATGTTCACTGGTGCAGGAACCACCCAACTTCAGAAACAAGAAATTGCCCCTATGTTCAATCACAATCAGCCCTTCGGTCAACCTTTTGGTAATGAAGCCAACGCAGACTTTGTTCGTAGTCGTATTGTTGATCCTGGTCGTCGCAATAATGAGAAGCCCTTTGAGCCTACGCGCGTGGGACCCTCTCTTGGTGAGAAAGGTGGTATAACGGGCAATGGTGGATTCCAGCAGATTGAGGTAAATGAAATCATGAAACGCGCTATGCCTTCAACCGACAAGCTACGTGTTGCAACAAATCCCAAGCTGTCCTATAATAACCAGGTGGTTCCTGGTGTGCATTTTGTGACAGCACCCGCAATGGATTCTGGAGAAGTCAGGAAATACAGGCCAGATACCTTCTTCCTCAATGAAACCGGTGAACGCAATGGTGTTGCTACTGGCGAAGTAACCAAGGGAACTTCAAGGCCTACTCAGGTTCTCAAATACACCACACGTACCGACACAACAGAAGAACTGCTAGGAACTCCTGCGTCTCAGGAAGCCTTCAAGTCCTACGTAGCTGGTGACTACAGAACTCCTATGGGCCAGCAATTCGGTGGTGCAGGATACCGTAACAATGATGCATCTTCTTATGGCGCTGGAACTCGCGACGACTATGGTGCTTCTGCTATTGAGATTCGCCCCAATGAACGTAATGGAACCCAAGATCGTGTCATGGGTCTGAACTTAGCCCCTGCTGATACTGGCTTAGTAGCAGTGCACTATGAAGACGATGCTCGCCCAACACGTCGTGGTGAGACCGTGGGTAATATCCGCCAGACTGGAACACCTGTCGGTTATGCTGCTGGCGCACCGTCTATTACCACATGGGATCCCTCGAATGTGGCCCGCACAACAATCAAGGAGACTACCGTGGATTTTGATTATCGTGGTATCTCAGGACCTGGTGCTGGTCCTGAACGTCTGAAGGTCTATGATCCCAATGATATTGCCAAGCCAACTCAGAAGTCACAGCTTTCTGCAGATTCTCGTATTGCTGGCCCGGCAATTTCCGTGAATAAGGATTTTACCAGTCACGAATCCGCCTACAACATGAGAAAGAATGAATCCAAGACAAGCGTCGCCAAGCTGCGTAAGCCAATGGCGGGCAATGGAAATATAGCTGTCTTCAAGGGCGAGATTAATCAGAAGTCTAATAGGTTAACGGCAGACGACTTGAACGATCGCGCCCTGGCAGTAAATCGTGTTTCAGGAATGACACCTGGTGCAGCCGACATGGGGCGCGTGCAATACAGGGCGCCTCTGAAGTTAGATGTGAGTATGGAGCGTAATATGCAAGTGATGGTTGATGCTGTTGAGAATAATCCTCTAAACCAGAGCTTAAGAAAGAATGCAATCCGTGATTCCATGGCTATAGAGAAGTTACAGGGTGGGAGAAAATAATTGAATAGAATAGATGAGTATATTGCCAGAAGTAACACTGTCATACGAACATATTACACTTCCACTATTTATAAAAAAAATAAGTTCAGAGTCAACTGTTAAACGAATCGGAAATGAGGGTATGACAGTAGACAATATTATGAATAGAGATGGTTTATCTTTAGAATCAAAATTTAATAACGACTTAAAATACACTTATTCAAAGGAACTTAAAACAGCATTTACTAGATATGAAATGAAATTCAATAATAAACAAAAAGAAATAAAGGATATCGAACTTAAAATTAAAAAAGCTAAATCAAACGTTTCAAGGGAAGGAGAAACAAGTGGATCAAATAGTGATGGACAAGTTCGTGCTTCAAAATCAGGAACCCAACTAAGGATAGAGAAGGCTAATTTAGAAATAGAAAGAGCTGCAATTAGTAAAGAATATACTGATACGGTGGAAAAACTACATAATGAATATGCAGAATTACTTTATGATTTTTATATTCTACCAGTTTTATCTAAAGGTATAGGTTCTAAAGGCGCAGGTGGAGGAAAAACAAGGAAAAATAAAAATAAAAAGACAAGAAGAATGCGTAGAAAGGCTTAAGCTCCTCTTCCATCCTAAGACAGAATGCAGCAGACCCGAGGAAAAAGTTATTTAATTGTTGGCCCACCAGGATGCGGTAAATCCCGATGGATCAGACAAGCAGCAGAAAAGGCAGGGCAAACCTTATTCCGATGGAATTGTCGAGATGACCGTGCCCTAAGACAAGGACGTGAACTTCTCCATAGCCTTGTCCGTACCAGAGAACCAACTTGGGTGTGGCTAGAAGGTGCGGACGATATTACTCTGGACGCTCAAGCGTTCTTACGTCGTATCTTAGAAACAGCATCTGTGCAAGTAACATGCGCCTTAGAAGTTCGAAGGCTCGAATGCATGGCTGAGCCAATTCAATCACGGTGTATTCTTAAGCGTCTAACAAGTCACGATGAACCAACATGGCGTCAGAAGAATATTCAAACAAAATGGGGACAGCCCGATGATTATAAGGTGCCTGTAATGAACACACCCAAATCACTAAGTGACTTACGAACTGCTCGACTTTCTGGAGCAGATCCGTATAAAATTATGACTCAGATTGTAAAGGGCCACCCTCTGGAAAGAGAAGCGCTAAAGCGCTCCACAATGGGAATGAGCCCATGGATCCTAAGTGCATGGATTTTATCACAAGATCCAAAAGTCTAGAATAGAACTATAAGTTAGCGTCTAGCGTTTTTTCCTTTAATTTAATCTAATTGATTCGGTTAGCATAATGGATATTCAAGATTCATCCGCAGCCATTTATAGTGAGGCAAAGTCAGAATATACAAAGCAGCTCGTGTATAATTTCCAGCCAGCCTTGCTCAGATTTTTCTTAGATCGTTTCACTGAAGTGAAACAAAGCAGTTCCGTAACATCAAAGGCAAAGTCTGCTCTTTCTGAATTCCAGGAATCGTTGAGTCAAATACCTGAATGGAATCTCGATAAGGTGAGAACTGAAACAACTACAATACTTCAGACAATTCAGTGTGATTATATTGAAGAATTAATCACTGCAGTATTCATTGCTCACACAAAAATCCTATCTGCAATTCGTCTTCATTCAAAGCCCCGGCGCAAGATAAATATTACAGTGCCAAAGCCTGATCATTTTATGCACAGAACCATGTCTGAGTGTAGTCGCCTACTATGGTCCAATGTATATCTATTTAGTGATTCTGTGCCATCCCTTGATCGTCAGAAAAACATGAATGATGTTAATCGATTTTTAGAAGAAGGTATTCTACAGGCAATTCGTAATCTTCTACCAGTGAAGTCTATCTTAAGAGATAGTCTGCAAGAAGATGAAGATGATGGAATTCAGCTAGACACTCCTAAGGTTTCCGAAGCCCCTGAAGTTCCTGAACCTCCTGAAGTTCCTGAAGCCCCTGAAGTTTCCAAGCCAGCTGAAGCCCCTGAAGTTTCCAAGCCAGCTGAAGTTATAGAAGTGCCTGAGGCTACTCCTATATTTAAGATTTCTGAATCTGAACCCCCTAAGGCTCCTGAAACTCCAAAGCAAGAAACACTAATAATTGATACTGAACGTTCTGTTGGATTTACTGGTATCGATTCTGTATTTGGAACAAATGGAGAAGCTGAATTGCGTGAATCAACCCAGGAATCAGATGAGTTAAAGATTCTTGGTGATCTTGAAGAACTTGATATGGGAGATATCGAAGAATTAGATACAGCCCCTGCAGTTCCTCTCCCCTTATCAGCAGATGATTATGAATCGTTATAATGTAACCAACTATAATAATATGCACTGCGGTATACTGCGCAGTTTTTTCTAAGACATACGCTCAGAAGTTAACCAAATGTCTCTTGAAGTATTTTTATGGATTGTTATCGGCGGCCTTTTTGTCGCTATACTGGGCGCTGGTTCAGTATATTATTTAAACGAAACCCCCACAACTAAACAAATATCCCGTGATTTTATCATTGGATCATTATTCACTGGATTTCTATATCCTCTTATACCCGAATCCTTCGATGAGATAAAGGGTGCAATAACATCTACGGCCAGTGACTTACAGAAAAGCCTAGTTACTACTAATTCCGGATTAACGGATTCTGATATAAAAATAGGGCCTGCTAATTTTTAGGACTACTAAAGATATTTTACATGTAGATATGAGTGATCTTAATACATTAAATACACAATTGAATACTCAGTTCACAGTTTTTGATCAGAATATTCAACTCTTAATAAATACATTCTCAGCACAAACTCCTGTAGCGATCGGGCCAGTCGGACCAACTGGCTTTACTGGTTCAACTGGTGCTTCAGGCAATACTGGTCCACCTGGTTCTAATTCTGGAACGGGCGCAACCGGCTCATCAGGTCCAACTGGATTTACTGGATTCACTGGATTCACCGGATTTACTGGTCCTACCGGATTTACCGGATTTACCGGTCCTACCGGATTTACCGGTGCTACCGGATTTACCGGATTTACCGGATTCACTGGTTTTACCGGATTTACTGGGTTTTCAGGTAGAACCGGATTTACCGGTGCAAGTGGAACTACCGGCCCCTCTGGCACTACTGGCTACACTGGTGGAGGGTATACTGGCTCAACTGGCACTACTGGCTCAAGTGGCACTACTGGATTTAGTGGCACTACTGGCTTCACTGGTTCTGGATATGTATGGAAAGGCCTGTATTCTCCCACTGGAACATATGCAATAAATGATATTGTTCTGATAAATGGCTCTTCTTATATATATACAAGTGGCCTTCCATCAGCCTATGCAATTTCAACTATTGCAGGAACCGTGGGCGTAAGTGGCTCAACAAACGGAGCTGGTCTCAATTCATTATTCTATACACCAACTGGCACCGTCTTAGATACATCTGGCAATTTATATATATCTGATACCCAAAATCACACAATTCGCAAGCTTGTTCTGAGCACAGGTGTAGTAAGCACGATTGCAGGGACTGTAAGAACTCCTGGAAATACAAATGGAGTTGGCTCCAGTGCCTTATTTAACACCCCATACGGATTAGCCTTAGATACCTCAGGAAACCTATACATTGCAGACAAAGGCAATCATCTTATTCGTAAACTTGTCTTATCTACAAACACTGTTACTACAGTTGCTGGCTCTGGAATTAGTGGAACTACAAATGCAAATGGTATAAATGCATCGTTTAATCAGCCATCTGGAATAACAATTGATACTCTAGGAAATCTATATATAACTGATACAAATAACAATACAATTCGAAAAATAGATACTGCTGCGAATGTGACAACTGTTGCAGGAAATTTTTCCTTTTCTGGAAATACTAATGGAACTGGAACAAATGCATCCTTTGATACTCCTATCGGTATATGTATAGATAATTCTAACAACTTATATGTTGCAGATACTCAAAATCATTCAATTAGAAAAATAGTTATTTCAACTGCTGTTGTGACCACCTTCGCAGGAAGTATAAGGGGGCATACCGATGGCCCTGGAATAGCTGCATTATTTAATTATCCATATGGAATTACATGTGATGTAAGTGGAAATCTCTATGTGGCAGATTTAGGAAATAACTGTATACGTGCAATTAGACCTTCCTCGCAAGTTATAACAATTGCTGGAGATATAGTTAATGCGCCAGATCCCTATAATAGAGGTTCTCAAGATGCAACTGGGTTAACTGCACTTATATCTAGTTTTTACTCCCCTAATGGTATAACATTAGATTCATCTGGCAACTTATATATAACTGATTCAAAAAATCAACTTATACGTAAGGCTTCTCCTAATGCAATTAGCCAGAATCATTTTGAACAGTTTACTAATAAGGGTAATATGGGTGAAACAGGTGCTACAGGAATTGGGGATACCGGATTTACAGGAGCACGTGGAGTAACAGGATTTACAGGAGCTGGTGGAGCAGGAACAGTTGGTCCTCCTGGGCCGACTGGTCCAGGTGGTGGTGGATTTACTGGAGCCACTGGAACATCATTTGTTTGGAGAGGTATATATGATAATAATATAAATCATTATACAATAAATGAGGTGGTTGGAAATAATGGTGGAGTATATATTGTAACGGCAACATATGGTAATATTGTCAGCACATTTGCTGGAATAACTCCAACAATGAGTCCACCTGTAATACTCCCTGCTATGACAGATGGCCAAGGTTCTGTAGCAACGTTCTATAATCCATCTGGCATGGCAATCGACGGTAATGGAACAATCTATGTGGCAGATACTCGTTATAATGCAATTCGTAAAATAACAAGTGGTGGCGTTGTTACAACTGTTGCTGGCTCTTCAACTGCGGGATTTACAGATGGAGCAGCCGCATCAGCAGCATTTAATTCACCATGGGGGATTGCTCTAGATTCAGCTGGAAATATATACGTAGCCGATAGTGGAAATAATGCAATTCGTAAAATAAGTAATGGCGTAGTATCAACTATTGCTGGCTCTACTGTTGGCGCTGATGGACAAGCGGATGGGCCTTCTACTACTGCAAGATTTAGTGGACCGAGAGGTATTTGTTTAGATGTAGCTAATAATATCTATGTTGCAGATACTACTAATAATTCAATTCGTCTTATTGAAGCAAATACGTTTATTGTTTCTACCCTCGCAGGAGTAACCAACCCATTAATAACTGGTTCGACAAATGGCCCAGCACTATCCTCTAGATTTAATAATCCAATTGGCATTACAATTGATAGAAATAATAACTTATATATTGCAGATTCTGGAAATAATCTTATCAGGCAAATTTCATTAAGCTCTGCAACCGTTAGTACATTTGCAGGAACAACATGGTCAAACGCATATTTAAAAATAGATGGTGCATATTTATCTTCTACATTTTATACACCCGCGGGCATTGCAATTGATTCTAGCAATACTATGTATGTTACAGAATTAGGATCGGATTGTATACGTAAATTATCTGGCGGCAATGTTGTAACCTTCGCTGGTGGATTTAATGGAGGATTTTTAGATGGAGATGCTCTAACAGTTGCCACACAAACTAATTTACCTGCTAGATTTGATAATCCATATGGTGTAGTTATTGATTCAAATAATATAGTCTATATTTCAGATAGTCTAAATAATAGCATTAGAAAAGTAAACTTTGGCTTATTAACTGATGTTCCATATTATTTGTTGCAAATGGTTCCACCTGGACCAACTGGGGCCACTGGATTTACTGGCTTTACTGGATTTACTGGGGCCACTGGCACAACTGGACCAACTGGGGCCACTGGATTTACTGGATTTACTGGATTTACTGGAGCCACTGGCACAACTGGATTTACAGGTGCCACTGGATTTACTGGCTTTACTGGATTTACTGGCTTTACTGGATTTACTGGTGCCACTGGATTTACTGGTGCTACTGGATTTACTGGATTTACTGGTGCTACTGGCACTACTGGGCCCTCAGGAACCACTGGATTTACTGGTGCTACTGGATTTACTGGATTTACTGGTGCTACTGGCACTACTGGTGCTACTGGCACTACTGGACCAACTGGCTCCACGGGGTTTACTGGCTTCTCTGGTGCTACTGGCAATACTGGTACAGGAGTAAATAATACTCTTGTATCACCTGGATCAACCACACTAAATTTTAATTTAGGTTATAGTTTTCTATTAATTCCAGCTTCCTCAACATTTTCCGTAAATTTTACTAATTTACCTTCTTCTGCATCAAGTATTACATTTACTATTATCTTAAATCAATCCGCTGGAACTCCAGGCTATATTAATGCTATAAGTGTAGCTTCTACTCCAGTATCATCTTTTCTATGGCAAGGGGGTGCACCAACACCTGGTTCCAATAAAGATATCCAACAAATTACTTTATATTCAACAAATGGAACAACATGGGTTGCTTTGAATAAATTTGATAAATATAGTTAAACGATAAATTAAAATCGTATCTTATACTAAATGAGTGGCGGTTCTACAAGAAAACGTTGGTCACAAGAGCCAGCATATAAATCATGGATTGAAAAAGTCGCCAAGCATCGCAACTTATCCCGACGGGTAAAGCCAGATCCTGCAGTTGATCTATGCGATGCTGAGCGCGGATTTTGCACAGGTCACAAGGAAATACCTCGACGCCTTATGCCTCAGATATATAATACACGACAGTTTGCTAGAACAATAAAGAGAAAATACGGTATCAAATCGCACATGGAAATGGTTCGCCCAGATTCTCTGACCCCTTCTCAAGAAGAAATTAAGAAATCAGTTGTCAAGAAAATCGGCGAGGCAATGGCAGCAGGAAAATATAAGGATTCTCCTATTGTCATTTCAAAAAATAAGCACGTCATAGATGGTCATCACAGATGGGCTGCAAGGAAGAAATATGCACCCACGAAAAAAATTCGAGCTCTTGTTGTTCATAAGAAGGCAATGGATGTTCTTGGAATCGCTGCAGCTGAAGGGCAGCCTAGAGAATCGTTTTAATTTATATAGATTAAATAAGATATGGAGTGTTGCTCTCCAGATGTAGGTGATTGTCCTAAATGTCATCCCGAACTTTGGATTCAGAAAGGTGGCTCATATTGTTCATGGATTCCTAAGGACCAAGGCCACGGTCTTAACGTTAGCTCTAGAAAAAAACAAAGGACGCGAATTAACAGAAAAGCGCATAGACTTTCTCACCATCAGGCACTGCAAAAGAAGACTCGCAGACGAACTGGCTAAACAGAGGCTTATCCAGTTGCTCTCTGGGCACGGCACCCTTCACCTTCTGTGCAATTACACAATATAAATCAAACCCAGGATACCGCTCAGATTGATCTGTATCCCAAAGAACATTACGACCATCATCATCTATTAACCACGACCACATCACATTGAAGAGTTCAGAGACCGTTTCTTTCTGAACTCTCCCATGCTCAGAACTCATGACATCACCACCCTCTTTATCAGCTGGAGGATTTTCCATAAAAAGTGCCTCAATAATACTTACCGCAAGCCTACATAAATCAAAGGATGGATTCGGGTAAGCCCTCGGTTCCTTTGGATTATAGAAGGGTCCAAAATTATACTGTGTTCCAGCCTCATTCTCAGGCCAGTAATCATCACTGATGCAGAGGGTGCCATTGTGAGTAAATATTGCCCTGCCAAAATCTATAATACGAAAGAGTTTGCCATAGGTCGGTACCTTCCACCTACGTCCATCATTTGTCTTGTAATAGAAAAACTCCTTGTCTGTTGGAACCCAAAGAATATTATTGCTGTGCAGGTCATTATGTGTCATTGCCCAGAGGCTCTGAATCTGACAGAGGGCTGCTATCACCTGAAAGAGCCATGCAGTCCAGCGGTCCTCCCACGCCTTAGTGCCTATCTCAGCATCCATATTGGAATTACCATCTTCCAATAAAGAATCCATAGTATCCGTATTAGATTCTAGAAACATAAGCATTGTTGGAAATTCAGAAAGTCTTGCAAAGAAACGATAGTCTTTGCCTGGTCCATCTGAGAGATCACTGTCGTCGGATTTTTCAGATGATGTAGAAATAGAAGCAGAATGTAGGCTTCCTCCACTAACCTCAGACATCTTATCACCAGATTCAAATTCTGAAATAGAGTCACTTGAACCACTTGAACCACTTGAGCCCGATGATTCACTGTCTGAATATAAATCCTCAGGCGCCTCAATTAATGGGTCATCTGCAGCAAGCGGAATATCTCTATTTAATGCGATAAGGCTGAATATACCCTCCTTCTGATTTTTCCAGAACCAGGAATCAAATCTTATATCTGAGAAATCCTCAGTGATATTGTAATAGTAATTTTTGGCAATGGCGAGATACGCTCCATAAAATAAGGAGAAGTGGGGAGAGTGATCCGCCTCTCTGAACTTACTTAGAACATAGCATGCAACTGCATCCACGTAGGCCTGATTATGAGGGTCGTGGATCTTACTATAGACCTTGGCTGAGCGTTTACCTGGAGCAGGTAGGCCAGGGTGTTGTGCCATAGGATAGTTTCCTTGTATAACCTTGTATGCGTCAAGCAAGTGAGTAATCTTACAAAACCCAGAAATATCTTTTATATCACTGGTTGCATGTGAATCCTTATAGGCACGAGCCTTACCAGAGAAAAGTCCCGACCGCTGAGGGATTGGCCCTGTAAATTCCTCAAGATGCCATTTATGGTCAAATCGCTGGAATGGACTAAACTTACTTGATTTACCAAAGCGAACCATGCCGGGATGAGTCGTTTGAAGAGGTTTAAAGTGAGTTTCAAGTGCGGTTTGCAGTGCCGCTGGAGGCCTTATATCGCAGATTGTAGGAGCAGGAAGTTCCACTGTTCTTAAAGAAGGATAAGGAGAGGACATTACTTTAGTGAAGATACCACTTTACAAAAGAATGCGCGTTCGCCGTGACTATGCGTCCCGTATAGTGTTTCTTAATATTTTACATCATTAGTTCCTATGGCTGCTTCTGCTGCAATGAATCTACAATTGAAGAAGTTCAGCATGACACAAATTCCCGAGGACGCCGTCTGTATTTTCATCGGGCGTCGCAGAACTGGTAAATCAACCCTAGTGCGCGATGTGCTGTTTCATCACAAGACAATCCCTCTCGGCACAGTAATCAGTGGAACAGAAGAATCTAATGATTTCTACAAGAAAATGGTCCCCCCACTCTTCATTCACGGAGCCTATTCTCCTCTCATTGTTCAAAACTACGTGAATCGCCAGAAACTTATTATGAAGAAAATCATGACAGAACAAAACGGAGGTGGGCAATCCCGGATAGACCCTCGCTCATTCTTAATCCTGGACGACTGTCTCTACGATGACACGTGGACACGCGACTTGAATGTTCGCTATCTTTTCTTAAACGGTCGTTGGGTCAAAGTGTTTTTCCTCATTACTATGCAATACCCTCTTGGTGTTCCCCCTGTTCTACGCACAAATGTAGACTATGTCTTCATCTTACGCGAACCTTATCTGAATAATCGCAAGCGCATCTATGAGAACTATGGATCAGCATTCCCCTCCTTTGAATTCTTCTGCCAAGTGATGGACCAGTGCACACAGAATTACGAGTGTCTTGTTGTAAGCAACAACACACAAAGTAATAAATTAGAGGATATTATATTTTGGTATAAGGCTGAAATGCACGGAGATTTCCGTATTGGTGCACCCGAATTCTGGAGCCACAGTGCTGCTCATTATATGGAGGCAGAAACTGCCGAATCCAATAAATACGATCCTTCTGCTGGACAAAGGCTCAAGGGTCCACAGATTACTATTAGGAAGGCGCAGTAATTATGGGAGAGTCCAGTCAACAGTAATGTATGTATTCTGTGAATCAATTGTAACTATGGAATCTGGGAACCTGGCTTGGATCATAGATTTTATAATTGGTATTGCTTGAAATTTTACTGTATCGAAATTAATATTTGGTAAGGTATACGTGATATTGCTTACAAGTTTCCCTGGGGTAATTTTTAAGAAATACATGTGCTTAGTTTGTTTGGGATTATTTATCAAGATTTGTATAATTCCATTAACAATTCCTTCAACATGATAATTAACTAGAATTTCTAAGAGCTCCTGAGTTTTTATTTGAGTATACGTTTGAACTAAGGTTGTTCGTTGATTGAGATTTGCCTTTAGTAATGTAGCAGGTTCTAAGCTCTGTGCACCAGTTGACCCTATATTAAAATATGGGTATTTTGCCCTAATTGGACCTTGTATGCCAGTATAACCTGTTTGCCCAGATGCACCTGTAAAGCCTGTTTGACCTGTAATACCCGTGAAACCTGTAGAGCCCGTGAAACCTGTAGAGCCCGTGAAACCTGTAGAGCCCGTGAAACCTGTAAAGCCTGTAAAACCTGTAGAGCCTGTAGAACCCGTGAAACCTGTAAAGCCTGTAAAACCTGTAGAGCCTGTGAAACCTGTAAAGCCTGTAGGACCTATAGAACCCATAGGACCTATGGACCCGATAGGACCTATAGGACCTGTTGCTCCTGTTGCTCCTGTAGACATTCTAATACATTATGCAAAAAAATTATTTAAATATTTACTCATAGTATAAGAAGATCTGAAAGACGCCATTTCTCAAATGATCCATCTGGCATAGGCCTCTTAATAATGAAAGGCAACCTACGAGCTTCCAGTTCCATCTTTGCAATCTCTCGCAGCTCGGTAACATGTGCCGGCACTGCAATAAATGCACGCGCCCCCTGACTCAGCTGGTTTGTTCTGAATCCCAAAATCTTTGTCTTCTCAAACTGTGTTAAGAAGGGAACACTGCGGTGCTTCGGGTCAGCAAGCCCATCGGCATTTGTAAAGGATGGTGGGACATTGGTGAGCTGAATATCCAATGAAACCGACTCAATCGTGTCAATACGGGCCTCTGGGTGAAAACGCATTAGCTCATTTCCCAGATCTTTCTTCTGTGTATCCTCTAGCAGTGCACCCTCCTCTGCCATATCAATCTCCTCATCAAAGTGCTCCTCATAATCACCCTCGTCGTCAGCCATACTCCTTTCTGCTTTAGTGATCCATTCATTTTTTATACCATTGACTCACTTCAATAGCTCCGCTTGCAAACTTGGGCCTAAACTTGAAGGCGACTATATAAAAATATAGGCATGGCCACGGAAGGATTTACTGAGGATGAAATCGTTGAATACTCCACGTTTGAGGACATGGAGCTAAAGGGGGATTTACTAAGAGGTATTTATGGGTTTGGATTTACAAAGCCCTCAATTATTCAGACAAAGGGTATCAAGCCGATTGTTGATGGCAAGGATCTACTTGCACAGGCCCAGTCTGGCACTGGAAAGACCGGCACCTTCTGCATTGGCAGTCTACACCATATTGACCCTACCAAGAAGGCAATTCAGGTTCTCTGTCTTGCTCCAACAAGAGAGCTTGCACAACAGATTGAGGTGGTTGCATCTTCACTTGGTAGTTATATGGGGGTAAAGGCATATTCTGCATGCGGAAAGACCCCTGTTCGCGAGGATATTCGCTGTATTGAGAAGGGTATTCATTTCCTTGTAGGAACGCCGGGGCGTATTTATGACCTGATGAGTCGTCGCACATTTAGCACTGAGCATGTGAAGGTAATCATTGTAGATGAGGCAGATCAGATGCTAGAGGATCGTTTCAAGGAGCAGCTACAGTGCATTCTTGATCTCGGATTTCCTGCTCAGGCCCGCTGCGCATTCTTCAGTGCAACCATGAATCCTGAAGTCGTAGAATTTGTAAATAAACTACTAAATAACCCTGTTCGTATTCTAATCCCTCCTGAGAAGGTAACACTCAAGGGTATTAATCAGTATGGCATTGCACTTGAGCGCGAGGACTGGAAGTTTGAGGTTCTTCTGGATCTCTATAAGAATCTAGATATCACCCAGGCGCTGATTTATTGCAATACACGTAAGAGAGTCGAGTGGCTTGCTGATAAGATGATTCAGAATGGCTATCCCATCAGTTTCATCCATGGTGAGATGGATGTGAAGGAGCGCATGGGCCGCATGGCATCCTTTAGAAAGGGTGAGACTCGTGTGCTAATTAGCACTGATCTGCTGGCGCGTGGTATTGATGTGCAGCAGGTGAGTCTAGTAATTAACTATGAGCTACCTCTAGAGGATTCCAAGGATAACTATATTCACCGCATTGGCCGTTCTGGTCGTTATGGCAGAAAGGGAACTTCTATAAATCTGATGTATGGCGACGAGGTGCGGCTCATGGATGACATGAAGAGCAAGTATGAGATTGATCTTCTTGGTCTGCCAGAGGACCTCAGCCAAATTAAGCTAATCTAAAAACTATATGAAATAACAAACTAAAAAATTGAATGCTGATTTTTTAGTTTGGTATGTATCAACAATGCTAGCTTCTGATGATCCCAAAAAGGGTCAAGTTGGCCTTGCAAACCTAGGAAATACATGCTACCTTAATTCCACACTTCAGGCACTGCGTCACGTTCCTGACTTATCCGTCTTCTTTCATAAGCACTCAGACCCCTGGATTCATACGGGTGATGCGAAGGATGCAGTTCTGTGTAGAGCATATAAGGATCTTATTACAGGACTCTGGTCTACTAGTGGCCCTGCATGCATGAGGCCAGCTGGATTTATTCACTACTTTCGTGAGGCCGTTGAAACCTGTCCAACCTATGAGCACATGGCAACTCCTCAGCAGCATGATAGTAGTGAGGCTCTCATCTTTATTCTTGAGCAACTGCATGAGGGTATGAAGAAGCCACTCAATATGAATGTTATTGCAAAACCTGGATCTCCTAATTACAAGGCTCTGATGGCCTGGAAGGAGAAGGTTGCACCTGAGTATTCACCAATTGTCGATTACTTCTATGGGCTAATGGAAGTGTCTGTGACCTGCAAGGGGTGCTCAGGCGTAAGTTGCCGCTATGAGCCATTCAATGTTCTGAAGGTGGGGTTTCCTAATCCGAGAGCAGCAACACTAGAGGAGTGTCTAGATTATGAATTCACTGCAGAGGATCTTGATGAGTATCAGTGTGACACATGCTCTCCTGATCCCGCACCTGGATCGTCTGTGCCAAAGGCCAAGAGACACCCTGGCTCAGTTCAGCGGCGAATCTGGCGACTGCCTCAGAATCTTATTGTTATTCTGAAGCGGTTTAATCCAAATGGATCTAAGAGTCAGGCGGATTTCAAGGCGGAACCTCTGCAAAAGTTCACAAAGTGGTTTGCAGAAGCGAGCCCTGAGTCTAGCAAGCTGGCTAACTATTCTCTGCAATCAACAGTTGATCATCATGGTTCTGCCAACAGTGGACACTATGTTGCACAGATAAAGAGTCCAATTACGGGAAAGTGGCTTATATACGATGATGAGACTGTTCAACCGGTAAAGGATGGATCTGCAGCACTTCTGGGGCGCCACTCATATATCTTGTTCTATAGGAAGCAGTAGAGAAATAAGGGTATATGATGAAGTAAAAATTGAATTTTTTATTTCATTATATATTTATACACCATGGATAGTGACTATAAGCCGATTTCCTGGAATAAGCCTTTGATGCGTGTGAAGGCACGAATTTACTCTGAAAAGATCGATCATACTAATACGTTTGTTACCCTTATGAAGCACACTAGTAATACAATTAAGAGGACATTTACTAGTTTTAATCCAGATACTGGTAAGACTTGTTATGGTTCTCATAGAAATAAGTGCTTTGGCTGTAAGATTCCTATGAAATCTATTCAGAAATTACAGACCAATTTCAAGCGACACATGGTCGGCGGAGAGATTAGGGATAATAATAGTTACGAGTATTAGAAATGCGCTGTAATCCTACTGCTCGCTGGGGTCCCGGAACAACTAAGGAGCGTGCTCCTAATACAGAATCTGCTAATGAGTTGAAAGCTAGGCTAGAGCAAATGGCAAATGAGCGTGCAAAGCAGGATTCTATGTGGACCCCTCAGTTGCCTGAAGTTCAAGATCAGGAGAAGAGTTATCCAAGGGACTCGCAGGAATCTCTAAAGAAGTAGCCTCATTTTTGGTTTTAATCACGTAATATAATCTCATTAGAAATGCGATTATATCCAGTGTTAAAATGGGCCCATAATTTGTTATGAGAGACATATCATTATTCAATATTGCATATGTAAGAGCAAAGGAACTTGCCAATAAAATCAAGGCCTTCTCAGGCATATTATAGAAATTTGCATTTTTATTCTTCCAGTTTGCATAAAGCTCTGGAATATAGCAAATGAAAAAGAGGGCAGATGCCGTATTCATTAAAAAATCATAAGCCATTTACTCTATCTCCGTAAATGTTTTCTGGATTTTTCTTTCTTTTGGCCTTTTATTACTCTAGCTTAGTTCTTAAAAAGCTGTAAAGAAATATATGTTGCATTACTTAACTAGGTATACATCTTCAGGTGACTCACGTCCTCACTAGGGCGCCTCTCCTTCAGAAACTTATCCACATGCTCCTTCTTCAGAATAAATGGAAGAGCAAAGTCCTTAATGTAGAATGGCAGGTCAGGAGAGTTGAAGAGTCGTAGCATATTGAGCTTCTGTGCAATCTGCTCCATGCAGCGCTTCAGCTCACGCACACCCTTCTCCTCCTTGGCATACGTCTCAAGCACATGGGTCACAATCTCCTTCGGCACACCAACACGCTCAGCCAGATTCACCTGCTTCAGAGCACCAGGAAGCAGGAACTTCTCAGCAATCTCCAGCTTCTCCTTAGGACCATAGCCATCCAGATGAATCACCGTGAAACGATCCAGAAGAATCTTATCAATCTTGTTAATGTCATTTCCGCTAAAGACAAACATAGACTGACTGAGATCCAGAGGAATGCCACTCAGATACTTGTCCTCAAACTCCGAATTCTGAGCAGAATCCGTCAGATGCACCAGAAGATTCTGAATCTCCTCACCCTTTGCCGTATTACTCACCTTGTCCAGCTCATCAAACATCAGAACCATCGACATGGACTTTGCAGCAACCAGGGAATTCACAATCTTGCCACAGTGAGACCCCTCATAGACCATCTGGTGACCATTGAAGGTGCTGGCATCGCTGTCACCACCCAGAGAGATAAACTGGAAGGGCCAGTCAAGTGCCTTGGCAATTCCCTGCTTAATTAGAGACGTCTTACCAATACCTGGGGGGCCAATGAGCAGAAGAGACATGCCATTCGCCTGGGGGTTAGTAATCTTACCAGCGATGAACTGAAGAATCTGGAGCTTCGCCTCCTGCTGTCCGAAGATTGCCTCGTCAAGACACTTGCGTGCACGCGTCATGAAGGCAGAGCAGACCTCAGGCCCATCGTCAACCTTTACAGGCATCTGCTTCCTGACGCCCAGAGGGAGTGCAGTAGCCTTCTCCAGCCAGTTGCGCATCTTGTAATACTCACCAGATGAAGGATCCAGAGCCTGAAGGTTATTATACTTCGACATGAGCTGTGCCTGAATCTCAGGAGTGGTGTTCATGTTCAGAATCTTGAACATCACTGGCTGCTCCTTGTTCTTAGGACGGTTCTCCAGTGCAGTGAGCATGCGCTTCTTCTCATCCTCCTTGAGTGCCTTGAACTGATCAATGTGGTCGTCAATGGTCTCAGCCTCCACTGGCTCAGTCATGAGCTTGAAGAACTTCTGCACATCCTCAGACTCCTTCTTAATCTTATAACGCTTGGGGACCATACGAGTATCAAGCTCCTCTCCACCACCGAAGCCAAAGTTCAGAATCATCTTACGAGGAGAACCCTCCTCATCATCATCCTCATCGTAATCCTCGTCGTCATCCTCATCGTCCTCGTCCTCTGTGCCGTCGGCATCCTCATCAGCCTCCTCATCAGCATCCTCATCCTCGTCCTCATCCTCATCCTCCGTGCTATCCTCATCCTCGCTGATAGATGTCTCCTCCTCAGAATCATACTTTCTCAGCCTAGGCTTCTCATGCCTCTTCCTTGAGTCTGCATGCTTCTTCGTCTCAATCTGCTTCTTTGACGGAGCCTGTAGCTTTGCCTTAATCTTCTCCTTGGCAACAACTGCGGCCTTCCGCGGCTTGAATCCGCGCCTCGAAATCCGGGGGCTCTCCTCTTCGGCGTCAGTCTCATCAGAATAGGCAATCAGGCCGCGGATGTTTCCCTTGCTATCGACATCATCGTCATCATCGTTCGCACCGGACCCACGCTTCTTACGATGCACCTTGGAATCCTTGGAATTCTTGGTGTCCTTCTCGGCGCGAGGCATTCTGTTATGCTTCTTCAATTGGTTATCCATTCAAACGCGGTATACTTTTCACCAGGGCCCGCCCGCGGTTCAATTTTTGCGTAAAGCGTATTTAGTATCTGCAGCTAATTAGTATTGTAAAAATACAATACTAATTAGAATATATATGCATATATTTACTTACGAGCCTTCTTGGTATTTCTTCTTGCACTACGGCTGCGCCTAGCACGGCTACCTACAAGTGAACTAATACCACCATTAACCCCCCTACCAACGCCTCCTAGAGCACCGGATGTTCCCCTTGTAACAGAACCAATGGCACGCCTTGAACCACGTGATAAAGCACGAATGACATTCTTTGCAGTGTTCAGCCCAGCACTTGCAACACCGGATACTGTATTTACACCGGATTTAGCAACCCTTCCAACTCCACTTACACCAGCAGAAGCAGCTCCAGTGAGGCGACCAGCTAATCTTAACTTACGGGACTTTCCTGGCATTCTATAATAGAATGATTTTAATAATTACGCATTATCTTAGTTTTAGAAGATCGAGAATATCCATACAGGCGAACCTAGAACGAGAAGAAAGGCCGGAAACTTTATCAGAAGGAGATTCAATTAGGTATGTTAAATCATTTGTCAACAGTTGATTCATCATTATTTTTAGAGCCCCAGGTGTTTTAGAATTACACAGTTGCTTTAAACAATTCATATATTCATCGACTGTTTCTATTTGTTCTCTTTTTGGAATACATTCCATAATACAATCCTTTAGTGTTTCCAGTGTAATCATCATAGATTCCTTTTCAATCACACCCAATGCTGTCAATTCTGCTAAAAATTTCGAATATCCAAATCTATTTCTCTTATCTACAGAAGAATCTAGTGATTCAGTTACTTTCCAAATATCCAAGTATGTAGTATGAAGTTTTTTCATTTCCTCAAGAATAACGGGATATTCCTTCTTAATTTCTGATAAAAGTTTTGCATATAGACTACAGAATTTGTCTTCTGCAGCTGCCTTCCTAAATACCATCCACGTGAATTCACGAATGAATTCTTTTTGATCAGATCCAAGAATCTGAAAAAGAAACTGCTTCACATCGTCATATGTTTTAATACTAAAGACATTTAGCTTATTCAAGATAATTGTTTTAAGAATTTTGTCATCCCCCGCCTTCGATCCATTATGAAACTTACTTACATATCGTGTCCCTCCTGTCCACGGATTTGGTGTTGCAGGCTTAGGAGTTAAAGATGAATCAGGGGTGCTAGGACGGGGAGAACGCTCTGAATTAGTAAAACGAAATGGTGGTGAAACAGGCGACGATGGTGTTATACTACCGGAGCTACTTCTCCAGTGACCGCCAAGCTGAATCTTTTGTGGTGAATGTAATGGCTGTTTATTTCTCCAGTTCCCCTTGTCTTGCTGTTGTATAACAGTAGCTCTTGAACCAGGGATATCTGGTATGCTCCTTACTCTGATGGATTGAACACGTTTGCGCAGTTCATCAGAGACTGGTGGGAGTGAGGGACGCAGCGCAATAATCGCGGCGACCATAGGGGGGACGTTCATGGTCAGTATACTTAGATATGGGGTTTTTAGTTTAAGCCTAGTTGTATAGAGTGAATCCAGATTTATTCTTTAATCTATCAATACAGCAAGTTTCAACAAGTAGACCACTGGCATATACACCATAATTCATCTTCTTGTCTTCATTCTCAAGTGCAAAATGCCAAATTGTATATTGGCCTTCTGAAGCCCATGGTTCGGCGCGTTCATCTGCAAATGCCGTTAATCTATATTTCTTATCTGTTACGAATATTCTGTCTAATTGTTTAATAAGCGTCTCGCGCTGTAGATCCGTCAGGCTGCTTACAAGAATTGAATGGCAACCTGTTAAGTATACATCTTCAGTTAGCTCAGGATAGTTAGATGGAGAACACTTATATAGACGCTGCTCTAGTCGTTCACTATTTCCAGGATTCTGTATTTGACCCTTTCCAATAAGCTCTACTTTCTTATAGCCGTTGAGGCTGGTTTTTACTAAGGTGCCAGGCCTCATGGATTCAATAGGGAGATAAGTATCAGCACCATCCACCTGACAGAGAATCTTAGTGCCTTCTAAGAAACATGGTGCAGGCCCTGGATAAAGATTTGCAGGGTAAAAGACAAAATTTGCTACATTATATCCGGTTATTGATAATAAATTAGAGAAAAGTGTAGATAAATCATCGCCATTATTATATATAGTAGTGAATACACTACTTGGAAAAATAGTATTATTATTTTGATTAACATATGCGTAAGTAAAACCAGTTACCAGGTAATATATATGAGATATACGCCATTGAGTAGTTGAACCTATATCTCCAGAAGTGATCTCGCCAACTATATATGTACCCTGGGTTGCAATAGCCTGAGATTCATCCGGTATAGGATCAGTAATATAATTAGAAAAAAATAGGAAAGGGGTGCCAACTGGCTCAGCAAACTCATTCATAGGTCCTACGAGAAGACGTGGCAATGTGCCGGTACCTTCTGTCTTGTGAGAAATCCCTTCGCTAAACTTATATCCCATATTTGCCGTAATAGGGTAAGATACACCGTCCACAATAAACTCTCCCTCACTATCATTCAAGTAAACTAAGTAAGAATGCTGAAATTCACTTGCACCTGAATCTACGTGAGGTGGGCTATCGCCTACTATCCATCTCATGGGCAAATTTAAAACACTTGAAAAATCTAGTGCAAATTCTCTATTTAACGTGGCTTTAAGGTCATCCGTGAGTGGCACCGTAAAGTATACCTTACCAGACTGAGAATTACCAAGTTTTTCTCTGGCTACAGTCACTTCTGAGTGACCGAGTAAATACTCAAGCTCCTCGCTTGAAAACACACTTGAATACGTGGTAGTCATTCTAATTTCTATGGCATTTAAAAGTTGCCAATGGCATAACGCTTGCGAATCGTATAACGCTTGCGTCTGAAACTCTAAGAATAAGAACTACCCAATCTTTAATGGAAATTGAGCATGTCTTACAAGAGTGCAGAATTGAAGCCGTTCTAGAATCTATCGGCGTGAAAAGCCAATCATCCAAGGATCTGTTCAATGAACAAGCCAAGCGATGGTCATCAAATTTCAAGAGACTTCGTGCAAGATCTGATGCATGGAAGATTTTAAAGAGAAGCCCGGGCTCTAGTAATAAGTGGCTCCAGCATCTACCTGCTCTTCTTGAGAACGAAACCACCATTCGTTCCATGGATCCGTCAACCGCTTCCGAATCTCAGAAAGAAGATTGGTCTCAAATTCTCTTTACCGGTGAATGGGATTCTATGAACTTCATACCCTTTATTCTGATGTATGTCGCACTTTCCAAGATTTTCCTGGCTCCAATGATTGCATGGAGTATGCCATTTATGAGCTTCATACTTCCCTTCTTAGCCTTAAAATTCGTCTATGGCCTACCCATCACCTGGGAAATGTATTGGCAACAAATGAGTCCTATGATTTTCGGTCGCGCGGGCCAGGAAATGACACTTAGCACTTTACTGCAATGGGGCTCTATGCTCTTTTCTTATGCTCATGGAATGTATTTACCTTATACAAGTGCAGTTCATTGTTACAAGATTGACCAGCTAATGATTAAGGGCTCTAAGGCCGTTGTAGATACTATAAATAGTCTCCGCAGTATTGCTGACATCTGGGTGTCAATGGGGCTCAAGAAACCCTGGTCATTCCCCGACCCGTCAACCCTGGGTGATGAAAGGCAGATTCTGGCCTGGTTAGTGAAGGATCCACATTTATTACCACAAATCTACCGAGCCATTGGACAAGTTGAACTGACTGCTGCCTTTTGTCAGAGTAAGACTCTAGTGCCAGTGGACTGGTCTGAATCTGTTGTGCCTATGTGCAAGATGATTGATGCTGTGGATCCCCTCCTGGAAGAAAGCAAGAGAGTGCCGTTTACTCTTATGATGAACCAGGGTCAGCATCACGCAATATGCACTGGGCCAAATAGAGGAGGAAAATCAACCTTTCTAAGATCTGCTCTTACAAACCTAGTTCTAGCACATACCTGGGGGGTTGCCTTTGCTGGGCAATGCAAGATGACACCCGTGGAATGGATTATTAGTAGTCTGAGACTTGAAGACCGTCCGGGTCAGGCATCCCTCTTTGAACGCGAGGTCACAGTAGCAGGGGATATCGTAAAGCTCATACGCGCAAATAAGACCAGAGGGTGGGTAATCATAGATGAACTCTTTCACACCACGAATCCTCCCGATGCCGCTACGGCTAGCCAGGTTTTCTTAAGACAACTATGGTCAAGTGGTATGGTGACGAGTATTGTAAGCACTCATTTGTTTTCTCATGCAGAAGGTGCACCTGCACAAGTTCAGAGACTTTGCGTTGATTCTGGAATGGATGAGGCTACGGGCCAGATTGTATATAAGTATAAGGTGATACAGGGTATTAATACGATGAGTAGTGTGCGAGAGCTATTGGTAGAATCTGGGGTTGTTGCATAGGTGAAGCCATAGGCGAAGCCATAGGCAAAGCCATGCGGTAAGAACTGCCCTTAAATCTTAGGCATCAGGCATAGAATGAACGATTCCCTAATGGTCGGCATAGTGCTTACACTTGTGTTTGGCGCCGTGATTTTCTATCTATATAATCGTCTCTCGATGACGGAGAGAAAGATGGGCCTCTTTGAGGGCGTGCTAACTGATCTAAAAATAATGATGGATTCTGCCCCCTATGTATCTGGCCCTCCTTCTGAGGGGAATCCACGTTCTTCAATGAGTGAATTCGAACCCACACCCGAATATCTGAATGCCATTTCCGGCCCCTTTCCCCTGAAGGAAGAGGAAGTCGAGGAGGTCCAGGAGGAATACAAGCAGGCAATGGAGCAGGCAATGGACCAGCCGATAAAGTCTCTTCAGATTGATGAGCTCGCTGGAGTCCCTCTAACTGCCACAAATGCAATTAATGTAACAAAGTTATCTCCGGAGCTAGAACTTATGTCAATTAAGGAGCTCAAGCAACTTGCCAAGGAAAAGGGCCTAACCGTTGCCGAGGGAGCCAGAAAGAAGGCACTAGTTGATCTTCTCAAGGCACATGAGTCATCTGATGCTGCAGGGTCCAATAACGTTCAGGGAACTCTTCTTTCTAGTATGGATGGACCTGAGCTTGCAGGGGGCGCACCATTAGATTCCCTAAGCTCTTAGTAGATGGATTCTCAACGATTTGTAAAACCAACATATCCCGATTTCAGTCAGAAGCTTGATTGGGATATGCTGAAGGAAGCTGAAAAACGTGTGGGCGTCCCCGATAAGAGAACCGAACCAGTTGAAGATATGCGTTATCCTGGATATGCTTCTATTATGACTGACAGTCGACTAGTGACTGATTACAAGTCGAAATGCGAATATAATGTGGTCCCATCACAATATGGCAATTCTTTTCGGAGCTGGCTACAACATCACGCTGACGGATTCATTCAGGTTTCCAGGCACAGACAGGCTGAGAGGGCTGGTTCCTATTATTTTAATGCTGTCAATGCTCCTCCACCAAAGCAATTACAGCGATGCGACGAGTTTGATTGCACCTTTAGTCGCACTGATCTTAACGACGGGCTTGGCCTAGAGAGGCGTGAAGTTGTCCCTGAGCTATTCGGAACCTTTGCAGCTCCTACTAACGATGCGCCTATGAAACGTGTATTCTTGACTGATAAGTTCGAAGGTGGGCGCAATACAGCCCACGGGCGCAAATTTAGACCTCTTGGTATTGACCCAGCAAATCCTACAGCTGCGGGATATGGCACGAGTGGTTAAATTATTTCTAAGTGTAAAATTGACCTATATATTATTTATTTATTGTGTAAATAAATAATGTATTTTCCAAGCGTGCAAGCAATTAAGGCTGCATATCATAATATTCAACGTATCTTGAAGGCTACACCTCTGCAATTTAATAATGAATTATCAAAAAGACATTCAGCCAAAATATTTCTGAAACGCGAAGATCTCACACCAGTGCGTTCTTACAAAATTCGCGGAGCATACAATAAACTAATATCTATAAAATCACAAACAATTGTATCATGTTCGGCTGGCAATCATGCACAAGGTGTAGCATTAAGCTGCCAACATCTTTCCATTAAGGGTAATATCTTCATGCCTACCAACACACCTCTGCAAAAAATAAATAAAGTAAAACAATTTGGAGGAGATCTAATAAATATTCATCTGGAAGGTTCTACTTTCGACCAGTCATTTTATGCGGCGAAGCAATTTTCAGAAAAGGCGGGTGGAGAATTTATTCACCCATTTGATGATGAGAAAGTCATTGAAGGCCAGGGAACAGTTGGTTTAGAGGTTCTATCTCAATCAAAGAATCCAATTGATTATATATTTCTACCGGTGGGTGGAGGAGGATTAGCTGCAGGTGTATCCTCTTACATCAAGGCGATATCACCTTCCACCAAAATCATCGGAGTAGAACCGCTAGGTGCCCCATCAATGACCGAAGCATTTAAGAAAAATAAGGTAGTAATTTTAGATTCTATAACTACGTTTGTTGATGGGGCATCTGTAAAAAAAGTTGGCGACCTTAACTTTCCAATTTGTAAGAAAAATTTAGATAAACTTATTCTAATTGATGAAGGTCATGTGTGCTCTAAAATTCTGCAAATGTATAATGAGCATGGATTCATTATTGAACCTGCAGGTGTCTTATCACTGTGTGCATTAGATACGATGGGTCCCGATATTAAGAATAAAAATGTGGTCTGCATTGTTTCTGGAGGCAATTCAGATGTATTTCGTATGCCTGATATTTTAGAGAGGTCACTAGTATATGAGGGATTAAAACATTATTTTAGGATTGAATTTCCTCAACGACCAGGAGCTCTTAAGGAATTTATTATGCAAGTAATGGGAAAGGACGATGATATTATATATTTTAGATATACTCGTTTAATCAATAGGGAAACTGGGCCAGTAATTATAGGTATTCAGTTGAAACAGAAGGATGATTTAGCTCGGCTTATACAAAATATGAATGATGCTGGGATTATTTATGAGAGATCAAATAGTATAGAATAGTGAAAACAATCAACCTAAAGTCTCATGAGTCTAGAGCATATATATGCTCGCCCTTGATATAGGAATTAAGCATCTGGCCTACTGTTGTGCCGATGTTCATGTTGATTTATCAGGGCAAAAGCTACCCCACATAAAACACTGGGCCCTAGTAAACCTACAGGATCTAAATGATACTGCTAAGCCTACTTGTCATTTGTGCACGAAGCCTCCGAAGGCTAGGGCTCCTGAAGGGCTAGTCTGTGGTCGCCATCTGAAGAAGGATGCACAGATTTTTGATGAGGCCACTGGTGAGCCCATTAAGAAGCCGCCGACCATTGGGCAGCTCCAAGCATTCTTGAAGGCCAAGGGTCTAGACACTAAGGGGCAGAGACCCGTGCTCTTAGCTCGCGCGGAGACAATTGCAGTAATGCCTTTAATAAAACAGAAGAGCACCGCGTCATTTGCAGATAACACTACAAATTTACATGATGCTATTCGCGGCTGGATTACACGTGACTGGGCTCACCTGGCCGCTGTCAAGGACGTCTATATTGAGCACCAGCCTGTTCTAAAGAATCCAGTAATGAAGACAGTGCAGCTGCTCATTTTTGCTTCTCTGAGGGAACGGTTCCTGGCTGCACGTAGGCAGGTGGCCTTCCACTTCGTCCATGCAGGCAAGAAGGTCAAGGGAGCCGAAGTGGGCGATGCGGGCTATAAGGATCGTAAGGCTGGTGGAGAAGATAGGGCAAAGTTATATTTAGGAAAATTCCCGTTTGGATCCGAGCAACACAAGTGGCTCGTCTGGTGGCAGGGGCAGCATAAGAAGGACGATTTGGCAGATACTCTGTGTATGTGCTTGGATGCGTGCTAGTGGCAGGGGTAAAATTGATGATACTATTACATATTTAATTAGCATGTCATTTGATTTTGAGTGTCAACCACATACAAGTAATAAAGCGATATCATCAATTTATAATGAGTTATTAATTAATGATGACCAACTAAATCGACGACCCGCCTATCAGAGAAGTCCCGTTTGGGATGAAGAACAGAAGGCAAATTTAATTGATACAATTATGTCAAGATGCCCTATGCCTATATTTCTTCTTTATATGTTTGAAGACATTAATGAATGCATAGATGGGCAAAATCGCCTTACTACTATTAAAGAATATATAGAACAAACATCCGATACTGCAGTATGGGCATGGATACGAGAGCAAGAGGATACTATTGAATTTATATACTTTCTTAATCCAAAAACTAAAGATGCAATGACAGAATATTGTAATAGCAAATCAAAACCTACCAAAGGGCGTGGCAAGAAAAAAATTTACCGCCTAATGACTGCCCAAGAAGTTAAGAAATTTAATTCATATCAATGCACTATTTCTGAAATTCAGACAAAATTATCTTTCGAGCAAAGAAAAGAAATCTTTCTTCGCTGGCAAAGTGGCACTGGTATTAGTCAATGTGATCGTTTCAAGAATGAATCGTATCCATTCTGTGAATTTATAATTACAGAGGAGTTAGAGAGGACACTAGGTAATAGAGTATGCAGTATTTTAAAGGCTGGAAGAAAAAATTGGCTATTTGATTTATATAGAATGATTAACGTATTCTATGAGGGTAATGATACATGTGATAAAATTATTCTTTCTACGATAAAAGTTCGATCTAAAATCACTTCTGAAACTGACTTCTCAAGTGAGAAACATAGTGATGCAGTAAAAAGACTAGATAAGTTCTTAAGTAAATTTACATTCCTGATAGATAAATCTCTATATATAAGTGAACTTCTGAACATTGCATTCATATGGAAACTGGCAAAACAAGAAGTCCGTGATATTCTAGAACAAGACGAATTCATGATTTCATTTATTAAAGATATTGCTCAAAATGATAAAATCAAGAGGAATACATTAAATAACGGGCCACAGGAAAAGGAAATTATTTCAGAATTTCCTATATTCAAACAATTGTTAATGGCATCTTTAGATGAAAAAATAGATGTAAGTAATAACAGAACAAAATCAAAGTCAAAAGCTAATATTCCAGCTGCAAGAAAGACCGAAGTCTGGAATGAACACATTGGTGAAGAACATGGTATGGCTAAATGCGTATGTTGTGGAATACGAGATATAAAATCAAGAGACTTTCATTGCGGTCATATAATTCCAGAAGCGGATGGTGGAAGTATAGAAGTTGAAAATTTAAGGCCAATCTGCGCCATATGTAATCTAGGTATGGGTTCTAAGAATATGATTTCGTGGATGAAATACATGTATCCCTTAAGAAATTTAATTTAACAATTAAAACTATTTTAAATAAAGATATACAGTAAGTATGCTCCCTAAATTATTTTTAAGATTATTTCCAGCGATAAAATGGCAATATATGATTATTATGCTTGCTATCATAATCGGCCTATCCTTTCTTATACGGTCGTCCGCTATGCAAAACCAAAACCAAACAGCCATGCAATTTCCACCAACCCTCGTCATTAATCTGGATTCTCGCCAAGATCGCATGAGCGAATTTACTCAAGAATTTCGTAATTGGCCTACCTCAGTAGAGCGTGTATCAGCAGTCAAGTATAGCCCGGGTTGGAAAGGGTGTGCAGCATCACACTTGAAATGCGTTAAACTAGCCAAAGAACGTAATTATCCCTGGGTTCTGGTGGTAGAAGATGATTGCACACTTACACCAGGCGCATCTAAACAATTTCAGGAAGTGCTTCCCTATCTATGGAAAAATAGAGATAGTTGGGATATATTTTTCGGAGGTGTAACTCATATAAAGAAATCAAAACGAATTTCGTATTCGCCAGATATCTTTGAAGCAACTTGTGTAACAGCACACTTTTGCTTGATTCACAGCTCTGTATATGATACAATATTGAATCATTATCCAGAGGACATAGATGACTATACGGATCAAATTGATGTATATTATGGTTACAATCTGCGTATTTGGACTACCACACCTTTTTTTGCAAAACAGCGTCCTAGCAAAAGTGATATAGAGGAAGGAATAAAAGATTATACTGAATTGTTCAATGATTCTGAAAGGAAATTATTAGCATTAAGCTAGTGAAGTAAAATTGAACCCCTTGCCTTCCTAGCATCAAGGTATATCATGGGACAATACTTCATCTGCGTCTTTCTTGCTGAGGACGGAAAATATATTCGTGCCTTTGCAACTCCCCATAACTACAATAACGGTGCAAAGCTCATAGAGCATTCTTATGTTGGCAATACATTCATGGATGCTGTAGAGTTCATGCTGAGCCCCAGCGGAATGTTCTATAAGTCAAGGCTAGTCTGGGCAGGTGATTATGCGGACCCAGAGGAGTCTGGAGATAACCTGCATACAATGGCCGTTCAAGCAGAGCATAAGATGATTCTTATTAATAAGAAGACTAACTGCCGTTATATCTTGAATCACACAAAAAAGCTCTTCATAGATAAGGATAAGCTAGAAGACATTCATCCACTTTCCCTTCTGACCTGCGAGGGAAATGGGCGCGGTGGTGGCGATTATCATGGTTCAGATGAGCACCTATGCGGATCATGGGCGCGTAATGTAATTTCTATGGATTCATCTAATAATGGCTATACCGAGTATATTCACGGCTTTGGTAAGTGATGTTAGAGAAAGGCTGGAGGCTGGCGGCGAGTGTAAACCGTCAAATTCCTATCCTTTTTTGATCCCTTGTAGAAATTAATGTAGGAAGTGAGGGGATCATTTGGCACCCTATACATAGGGTCCATGGCCACTGCAAATCCATTTCTAGAACCATCTGGAATTGCTGGAACATTTGCCTTCAACCACGCTGCGTGAGCCTTGCATGAATGAATGCGACCTGGCCAGCGAAATTCATACTCTTCTCCAAGAGCGAGAGCTAGTTCCGCAAGCCACAAGTAATTACCAGTGCACTGGCGAACCCAGATAGTGCAAGGATGATGCAAGTGGACCGGACGATAGCCAGATTCATTCTGATCCTTTGAGCACTTGCGCTTAGGAGCAGTCAACATATGCTCAGGAACAGATAAGGCTTTCTGGGCCTTTGCGAGCCTAACTGCCGCCTTCTCTTTCAAGAGCTCTGGATGCACCGCTGTCCAATGAGCAGAATATAGCATTTGGCAAGACTCCAAAATCATCTTGATAACATGCTTATCTCCATGGGCCTGAGCAGCCTCCTTGGGATTTATGCTAAGAATAAAGATGTTCATGTTACTTGCATGTAACATGAACATTTTACACTTCAATTTTTTCATAAAGGACTAACTTGATTTGATAAGACTAGAGATCTACTAAAATAATGCCAGCCGTACAAAGAAATATACCTAGCCAGTTCGTTAGGCTGATTTTTTCACCAAAATAATATGCACCTAACACTGCAATTAAAATACTGCTTATTGAATCCCAGAGAATATTCAGAATTGCCATTCCTTTAATCGATAAGGCCTTGAAAAATAATAGAGGCTCCAGAGAATAAATTGCCATTGTTAAAGGGAGAATGTAAGGGCTTGTTAGGGCAGATGTGCTTTTAAGTTTTAGAAGTGTCATTATTATAACATCTAGCGATGCCATTACCGCAGCATAGAGGATCGCATACATCTAATTATCAGCGAAGAATTTATCATGATGTCCCTTTGGAATACTACCATTCGGATACATTTCAACTAAGTCTGAACCCTTAACAAATCGCACTTTAATCTCCGGAAAATTTATATTACTTACAATTATATAAATTAATCTCTTGGATTTCTCATCAAATACAGCCTTATCAAAATGCCGTCCTTGTCCCTTCATATTTGACGGCATAAAATCACAGCCATTACCTGTGAAAGTCTTCTGATCATACTTAATTTCAGGATTAGTGGGATCCACAAGATCATGATCCTTGCAGCCTTCAATATAAGTTAGGCCATAATCTTCAGCTAACAGATTCTCCATAAAATGCGAGAAAATTCTACCATCTTTAAATCTTTTTATAAGAATCTCTTGAGGAAGGCTGCCAAAGGAAAAGTTCTGAATTCGGCTGATAAAAGTCTTATTGAAGATAATTGGCTGCATTATTGGATATACCTATACTATCTATACTGTGGATAGCAGTTCAATTTTTTGTCTAAACATGGCTAGTATGAGACAAGCCCTAGCCGCCTTTCTAAAAAAACCAACCGTCTTTAGTGCTCTGACAAAACCAGGTCTAAGGCCACCCAAGGTTGCTCTAGTGCAAACAGATGGCTCGTTTTCTACTGAGCTGGTGGAGATGTCTAGAACTGCAGTGCTCTTGAGAACACCAGATGCCCTAGATTATACTCTCGTAGATACATATACCGACCACTGGAATTCTACTGAATCTGAATGGGCCTCTGTTCTCAATGGTGTCCAATTCGCCTTGAAGAAAGATCAGGGGTCAGTTGAACTGGAAAATGACTGCTTACCTGTAATAAAGCACCTTGTTGCAAAACATCCTCCTGGAAAATCCTATTTAGCTGATTATTATGCCGCAATCATGAAAGAAGCCAAAAAAATGGAATATTTAGGAGTCCGGTGGATACCACGAGAACTAAATAGAGCTGATGACTTTTTTCGTATATAGATACGATGAGTTATTAAGTAAGGCTAGCCTTATTTGTTCTAGATCTAGTCTCATATGAATGGAAGTTATAATACCCATCATGGGTCTTATAAAATCCAAGTCGCTCATACCAGCCATAAAGTTCCTCGCGCTCAGGATATAAATGAATACTACGCCGATGTTTCTTAATTTCTTCTAGGAACGCCTTAACGATTGCTGTGCCAAAACCTTTACCTCTATATGTAGGATCTAGGGCAATGTAATCTACGTAGAGATTATCCTTATTCTGCACATGATAAGAAGTTATGATGAACCCAATTAGCTTATTATGGTGACACGGATCGAGAAATGCATAGCTTTCATTCTTTGACCTATTATGCCAGGAAATATTCAAGCAATGAAGTGGAAAGGATTCGGGATCAAAGGTAATCTTGAATAATGCCTTTACTGCACGATAATGGGATTC
>Ga0214921_10001331_pt1 | contig 42637 bp, 32 predicted proteins | sample LL1505_MetaG_FD_177992 | JGI IMG/M metagenome (GOLD analysis project Ga0214921, IMG submission 177992) | Freshwater microbial communities from Lake Lanier, Atlanta, Georgia, United States - LL-1505 | ecosystem: Environmental > Aquatic > Freshwater > Lake | place: USA: Georgia | collected...
GTAATATAATAAAAGGTAATGGCGCTCAAAAAACGAAAGGAAATGCTACTCAACGACACCGTGTATCCCGCGGCGGCATTGAAAGTCACCGTGGCATTGACCAAATTGGTCGTTGTCGTCGTATAGAGGGCACCGGGGGCACCCAAGGCATTGAACGGCTGAATATTGTAAGAATACTGGGAAGACGACACGAACATGCCATAATCCGTGAACGACGACGCATTGGCCGTGCTATTCTGTGCCTGTTGCGCGGGGGTCCCGTCAGTGATACGTGTAATCGCCATATAACTGCACACCGATGGATTGGCGAAATTGAGGACAAAGTACGTCGGCGTGGTAAGACCGTAGGTTACCGTGGGTACCACCGGTATGGGGGAAAGCTGGGCCGTCTGAACCGGCGTGCCGGTTGCCGCCATGCCATTGACGGGGTTCACGTAATACTGGTAAACATTGTTCGCGGTACGGGGCGAAAATGTATAGGTCATGACTCCCACCGGAACCTGCACCGTGGCACTAGGGTTCCCATTGATCCATTCGTCTATGGTGACATAACGGAAACTGACCCCCGCCCCCGGACTGTATCCATAATTCAATGTGATGGCGGTGGTCGTGACCACCGGAGTAGATAAGGTGACCTGGGCAGGGGGAGAGACGGCCGCCGTTACCGTCTCTTGACCTCGTACCGAAATACCGTTGTAAGGCATCACCGAATATCGGTACACGCTGCTGGCGTCAAATATCGCCGTATCCGTATAGATGCGCGGCTTTGTCCCGTGAGAAATGCTTTGGTAGCTCCCATACACTCCGTTGGTAATGCGGGCCACCGACACATCGTAAAATGTGAGATCCGTGGCTTGGTTGTACGCAAACGACAAGGTCGTCGCGCTCACGGCGATGAAACTGGTGTCTGCAACATACGCCGTGGGCGAAATATTGGGGGTTCCGCGCATTCCGTTGGAGACATCCAACGCATTGTAGGGCACCGCCAAATAAGAATACACGTACCGGGGCCAAAGACCCGTGTCCACGAAACTGACGTCGCCCCCCGGTCCTCCCGGAACCCGGAAAGCTGAAAACAGTCCTACTACCCCGCCCGACACCTCGGCCACCTGCAAATACTCGTAACTGGTACTATAGGTAAACTGCACTTTCAGACTATTCGTTTGCAATGAACTGTAACTGTAGAAGGACGCGTCCGCCGGAGGGGACACGGTGGCCGTTTGTACGGTAGCTCCGGGTGTTCCGACGCCGTTGAACGGCGTCACCGTGTACGTATACGACAAGTACGCAAAGAAAGGAGGACTCGGGTCCGAATAGGTCATGCTATGTATAGGTTGGGTTACGGCGGCCGTCGCCGCCGCCGGGTATTTGGCATCACCGGGAGCTACGCGCCCAATGCTAGTATAGTAAAATGAGGTAGGATTTTGCAGCGAAAATGTGATGGCGCTGTAAGACACGGCGATGAATGAACCCAGAGTGGTGACGGCCACGGGGGACACGGCGGGGGTGGTAAATACGGAGAGCGCATTGGGAAAATTCACCGCATTGTAAGGAGCCACATAATAGGCGTAGCTGCTGTCTGCCGTAAATGTGGCGCTGGGGTCGGTATATACGGTGGCCGCCACCGGCTGCTTGACATTGTAAGTATCCAACCAGGCCGCATTGACCAAACGCCGCACACTGAAAAGGTAGTACCGCGTGGGTCCGTAGAGACAGGTGAACCGCATTTGCGTATAAGAAACCGTGTTGAACTGTCCAAAGGCGATGGTCGCCCGGGGCGAATCGGTATTCGTGTAGATGGTAGCGACCAAATTGGCCTGACCCAAGACGTTGTAAGGGGTGATCACATACTGGTAACTGAGGTCGGCCGTGAAGACCGAACTCGGGTCCAGGTACACCTGGGTTCCGTAAGGGACACGCGTATAGGACCCACCCAAGAGGCGGCCTTGCACCAAGCGTCCCAGGGAAACGTCGTAGAACTGTCGCGCGGCCAAATTTGTAAACGAAAACGACACGTCGTCCCCCGAAATAGACAGGGCCGAGACGGCGACGACGGCCGGGGCCGAAACAATCGTGCTGCGAACCGTGGCCGCCGTATTGGAGGCGTCTACCGCATTGTAGGGGGTGATCACATACTGGTAACTGATGTCGGCGTAGAATAGGCCACTGGGATCCGTATAGGAGATGGACGCCGGGGGTTGCTTGGCCGTGTCCTTGAACTGGCCTTTTATGTAGCGCGCGATGCCGACGTAATAATAACTGTCGGGGCCGGGCGTTCCTTGATATAAAAACGTCATTGTGGTTGCGGTCACTGTAGCAAAGGTATTGAATGCCACGGTGGCTGCCGGCGATGCGGGAGGGGTACGTGTGACGAATCCGGGTTCTTTGACCGCGTTGAAAGTGGCCACGGAATAGGCGTAACTGTTGGCTGCCACGAATTTGGTAGTAGCCCCCGGTGTCGGGTTTGGGTCGTCGTAGAGGTAGGTACCGAGGGGCAAGGCGACGTAGGGTAGGGTCAGTGTACCATTGATGTACCGGGCCACGGAGAGTGAATAGAATCCGGTGGGGTTCAAAAAGGTCATGCTGGCATCGGCCGGGGTGATGGAGACGGGGCTGGTGATGACGGCGGATACGGGCGATACGGGGGCCGTGATGACGGTGGCCGCGAGATTGGCGGCTTTTACGGCGTTGTATGGGACGATTTGATACGCATAACTGGAATCGGCGGTAAATACATCACTCGGATCCACGTAGTAGGTAGAACCCGGCGGCAAGGTGGCCGTGTCTACCGGTTTTCCGCGGACCAGACGTGTGACCGCCACATAATAAAAAGGCTTTTGTATGAGGCCCGTAAAGGCAAACGACGCATCACTGTACGAAATATCCACATGGTCCACACTGACGACGGCGACAGGGGACACGGTTTGTATAATTTGTCCGGTCACCACATTGGACTGGTCCAAGACGTTGTAGGGGGTGATCACATACTGGTAACTGGTATCCGCCGTGAAGACCAAACTCGGGTCATGGTATTCGGTGGTTCCCGGACGCAGGGTAGTCGTGTTGACGTATTTACTGCCAGCAAGACGAGTGACCGAGATGTAGTAAAACAGGCGCGACGGCACATTCGTAATCACGAAAGAACAGTCTTGGTTCGTAATGAAGACGGGGGTGGTCGTCACGACGGCGGCGGGGGAGGCCGGTGGCGTGGTGAGCAGAGCCGACGTATTGGGAACATCAAGTGCATTGTACGGCAGGATGGAAAAAGCGTAACTGACGTCGGCATAGAAGAGTTCGTTGCCCGACGTGCCCAAGGGTTGGATATTGAGAAAAGAAGTTCCGTGAGGAAAGAGGACATAAGGACCGAGATGCCCCCCGTCTATACGGGCGACTTGGGTAGAATAGTACGTGGTCCGGTTGAGAAATACCAGAGACAGGTCGTAGTTGGTGATGGAGAGAGGGCTCACTGTCACGGTGGCCGGGGGAGATACCACCTCACTCTGGATGATGGCGGGGGTATTCGCCGCCGCCACCGCATTGTACGGGGTCAACTGGAACACATAGCTACTGTCGGCCGTAAAGGATTGGAGATTAATGTAGAGGGGTCCTGCCGAAGCGTAAAATGGGGTATTCGGAACGGATAACCAAGGCTGAGCATTGACCGAATAGGCGACAGTAACATAGTAAAAGGCGGTGACATCCAAGAAAGAAAAAGACGCCTCGGTCACCCCGATCCCGACCGGACCGATGGCCACCGTGGCCCGGGGGGAGACTCGGGGCGTGGTCCAACTGTCTCCAGGAAGACCAATAGCGTTGTAGGACGCGACATAATACGAATACGCCCGCGCGGCAAAAAAGACGTCACTCGGATCCACGAAATAGGGGACATTGGCCACGGTTTCAAAACTCGCGCCGTAGACGCCGTCCGTAATGCGGGTCACGGTGAGCGAAGCGAACGCACTGGACGCGTCGAAACTCATGGAAATATCGGTGTCGTTGTTGCTGATGACCCCCGGAGTCAGCTGCGACTGAGGCGAAAAGGGTGGAGTGACGACCAAGGCACCGGATTGATCCAATACATTGAATGGGGACAGGTTGAATTGATACACCACGTAAGACAAGAGACCGGTGTAGGTGACCGAAGTGGCCCCTGGAGGCCGGGGAAGGTACATATCCAAAACGCCGCCGGATACTTCGGCCACAGAGACGTACAAATTACTGTGATTCGTATTATCACTTGTATCATAGTAGGTCGTATAGTCATAATTAATGATGATGGAAGCATACACGTCGTTGGCGCAGTAAGTTTGTCCGTTATTATAGTTGACAAAGGCCACGATGGCCGGGGGCGACACCGGGTAGGTCGTGACCAAAGACTGATGATTGGCCTCTTTGATGCTATTATAAGGCAACACCGTAAAATAATACGAATATATGGGCAAGAAAACATTCGTGTGGTTTAAATTGTAAATATCTCGGTACAAATAACTTCCGAGAGACAGAGTCGTCGGTGAGTTATAGATGCTACTGACCCCTTCTTTGACAATATACGGTTGCACTACGACGTACGAAAATGTGTTGGTCGGTTGGAGTGTAAACGACAGGACATTCCGGGAGATGTCCACGTATCGTTCAAAAAACGCCGTGGCAAGAGGGGCGATTTTACCTGAATTGTACGTGATTCCGGGGGTATTCAAGATATTGTACGGGATAAACGTATAGGAGAATACGTAATCTATAAACGTGTTGCTATTCGCCAAAGTATCAGTATAAGAGATCGTACCGAGGGGAAGCGTGGTCAAGGTCACGTTGTTCTTCACAACAGTGACCGATTTGAAATTGTTCCGGTTGCCACCCAAGTCCACAAACTGAAAGAGGACGCTGGATGTGGTGATGGACGCGATTTGAATACTCACTGTGGCGGTAGGGCACGCGTTGATGGAGGTAAATGTATTGCCGGGAATATCAAGATTGTTGTAGGGCACAATGGAATAAGCGTAGATGGAAGAAGCAGAAAAAGTGTTGCCGGGATCGCGGTAGAGGACCGCACTGACCGGTTGGGTAACCGCCGGACCGACCACCCCGTCCCGAATCTGGGCCACACTCACATAGTAATAATCTTGGTAATTGGACAAGATAAAGGACGACGACGTGGCCGTGATGGTAATGGGCCCAATGGTGACTGCCAGGGCCGTGGTAGGAATGAGAATGGTGGGTAAGGTATAGGTGGTACCTAAGATGGTGCGACCTTGTTGGTCCGTCAGTACCGGCTGCACCGAATAGGTATAATTTTGTCCCAAAATGTACCCATTGGGTAGGTAGGTGGTACTGGTATTGATATTGATATCGGAGAACTGGATGAATGATAGGTCGCCGGTGGTAGGATCCACCTTGGTGGGGAGTTGTTGACGATATACCTGGGACGGGAACCCATTACGTACGATATTGACATAGTCGTAAACGCCAGTAATATCTAATACGACCGAGGTGTTGGAAATGAGACGGTAAAAGGCATTGGTGACCCGAGGATAATAGGTGGTCACTGTCCCAAGAGAGATGCGGGGACCCGGAGTATTGGTAATATAGCCCCGAATCGCGTAAGTATACGTAGCACCTGGGGTCAATCCTTGGTCGGTAAATGTGGAAGCCCTAAGACCCGATAACGTAGTCTTACTAGTGGTACCGTCTTGATTGCTCACATCTCGGTACACCGTATATTCCGTGAAATTTCCGGTGATGTTCACGATAGATACACTGCTGGTGGTCACCGATGACAGGTCCAACGTGGCCGCAATCTGAACATTTTGCGTCACGACCGTACCGATGGTGAAGACCGACCCGTTCAATCCACGGAATGTGGGCATAATACGGTAAGTGTACGTCGTGTACGGATTCAGACTCGCATCCAAAAACGTGTCCGAGGTGAGCTGGCGAAATTCGTGCGTGGCCAGCACGGGTCCTCCTGGGTTCTGACCGCTGATATCCGTGCGATACAACGTATAGGTATCAAAATTACCGACAATACCGACGATGTTGACATAATTGAGACCGACACTGCCAAACGCAAAATTCGTGAGAGTAGGGGTCGTTGTGGCGACTATAGAATCCGGGCTATAGGTGGACATGTTGCCCCCCACAAAGGGTGGCGGGGTGGACGCAAATGTGAGTCCGTCCGCCGCATTCTGATTCTGGGGCGACAGATTGAAAAAAAGTCCGGTTTGTAGGTAATCAAATTGGGTAGACAGGGGATAATCGTACATGTAATTCATCGTGATGGTCAGATCAAATACTTGCTCTGGCTGGACATCTATTTGTAAATTGTCTATGATCAAATTGCCCACGTACTGAATGCCGTAAAATTGCCCCGATTCCAACGTATACGGCGCAAAGGAGACGTCTGCAAACTGCATGGTTTGTTGCCCCGGTACGGCGACGCCGGGTGAAATAAGTGATGTACGGATCGTGGGCGGGGTCTTTAGCATGACAGGTACCCCACTCAAATTGACCCCCAGTGATACGGGGGTCTGATACAATTGCTGCATCTCGTCCGCACGGAGTATATGAAGCACGAACCCGTCCGACGGTTGAAACACCCCGGGTAATTTCTGGTAACAACCATTGACGTAATCCAGAGGTCCGTACGACGAGTCCACGTGTGGACTGAAACTGGGGTCAGACATCCAGGCAGGGGTCTCGTCGTCGGGACAAATATCGGTATTTAGGACACCTTCGCCGACTGACCCTGCTACCCATAGTCCGATAGGAACCACGAGCGACAAGGTGAGGGTGCCCGGTTCCATGTACTTGGTCGTCACCAAGTTACCCAGCGACGACGTGCGGGTCTGTAGACTCTTATTCGGGTAAAATACGGACGAGGGTGGAACGTTGCTCACATCGGCAAATATATAACTGTCGGCGGTAGGATTCGTATAGAGCAGCTCGTTCCGACTGTAGAGATAATACGGTACACGGTTCTCGTCCGGAATGCCACTGTAACTGGCGTTATTAATGCTCGCATTCAGGTAATTATAGAGGGGCACCGCGGGGTCATAATAGAGTTGCATAGGGGGGCCGGGAACATCACACGCCGTGGTCCAAGTCGGTGCATACGGATTACTAGGACAGGCGGGAAGGTCCGTATTGACCGGTTGACTGCTGTTGCCGCGCGCCAAGAGCGCCCACTGTTCCTTCTGGGTTAAACTCTTGGTCTTGGTATTTTGCTGATGACTCTTGTATTTTAAAATCTCGGCTTTGCGGCGCATGTTCAACTGCTGTTGGGTATACGCCACCGTCTTCTGCGCGGCATGGTTTGCGGCCGGATAAGGCGACTGGGGCGTATATCGCGGGGGTGGCGTGTGAAAAAAGGCCAATTCATTCCTTTGGGCGTAGGCAATGGCAATGTTACTACAATCATTGTTCATTGCACGATGCCCCTTTTTACTATATGATGACCAAACTTGATACCCGCTATACACAATGTGCCTATTTTGCAGAGTGCATTGGTCTAATGATGCATGCTATTGGGTGATCCTATAGCATGCATTGAGGGCGCATGTTGCGCGCAGGCCTGGGGGCGCCGGTTTAGTTCAGTTTCGCAAAGTACCAATCGGTGGACAGGTAATAAGGCGCCCCCTTGGTGGAGTTGGCTAAACTGCTCTGCGTCGTATTCGGACCCGCCACCACCACTTGGTTGATTTCGTACGCCGACAGCGCCCGAGGATAGTATTGGAGATTGGAGAGGAACCCCGAGAAGCCGCCGTTCTGGCACACGTAAATGTCGCCGTAGTTTTGTTTAGGCACGGCCGTGACACTGTACCGACCACTGATGGTACCGTTGACGTAGATATCTAAAAGAGTGTTCTCCAGACGGATGCCCACGTGCATCCATTTCTTGTTGATGGGAATGCCCGGCACGGTGACGGTCATCGGGGGCACACTGGGGTCCACCGTGTCCATGACCAGGTACAGCGACACTTGTCCAGGCACGTCGCTGTTGGCTAAATAAAGTCCCGGGCCGTTGTTGACCGTGGCTAGACCGGTGCCCATCGGGTAATTGACCCCGTTGATGACCGTGGGGGCCGTCTGGTAGCTTCCGTTGCCCTTGTTAAACACGTGCGCGTACTGTTCAGCGGCGGGGACGCGGTCATTGACCTGCAGCCACACCGACCATGTATACTCCATCCCGTATTTGCGGTTGTCGGACCGGGTGATGACATTGCCCGCTACCGCGGTGCTGTTGCTACCGGGAATCATGCCCTGGACAACGTACGGACTGGTCGCGTTCTGTGTAAAATACCCAATGAGGTTGACGCCCAAAATCAGCAACATGACAAAGACGACCAGCACCAACAGCGTGATGGCGATTTTGGCGACCAAGCTGTTGGTGGTCAGATAGTCCGCGCTGGCGGTGGCCACTTTGGCTGGGTCGCCGTATTCGGACACCGTACTACGCATCGTATCCGAAATACGTTGCATCGTATTGTTCACATTGTCCGTGATATTTCGGGCTCCTTGCGAGAAGTTCGCAGCGGCATTTTCCATATGCGGGCCGATAAAATTACACTGTACTTATAATATTCCGTGATATTCCAAGCGGACTGGTGCGACACGAACCAACATAAAAATTCCTAATCAGGTTTAAAAGATCCGGAACTGGTTCTGGATCTGGTTGTTCTTTATGATGTCCACCGCCATGCCGTAGCTAGAAAACGACGTGGACACCCCGTTGCCGCCAATGTAGTTCTTCCACACGTCTTGGGGTGCGAGGACGTAGGACCACCGGTACACCTTGGTCATCATGACGTCATTGATGATGGTGGGGCTTCCGCCTAAATAGATGGACGCCGTCGTGGTGCTCGGGACGGACTGCATGCAGTTGAGTTTCATGGACTGCAGGAGCTTGCCGTCCACGTACATATCCACGAAATAATTGTCCACCACCACCGTGATGTAGGTCCAGCGTTGCAGAGGGAAATTGTCCGTGACAATCATGGGCGGCGACGGCGTCGCACTGCCCCCCGCGCAATTCTGACTGATGTCAAAATACAACGTGGGGCTGGTGGTATCCAGGTACAGGTTGAACTGCCCCGGAATGGCTAAAATAGGTTTAGTCACATTATTGTTCCAAGAGTTCACGTAGACCCAGGCCCCCACCGAGTATTGGTAGCTGTTCGGGTTGTTGGTGATGGCCACCGACGGGTTCGCGTTGTTCAAATTGACCAAATTGGCCGCCACCGTGGTGTAATTTTGAAAGTAGAGGTACAGGAGATAAATACCCAATATCACCACGACCACGCCGAGCACAATGAACCAGTTCATGCTTCTGGGAAACCGGCCACGACACTATATATTGGCCCCCCAAGTTTATTCTTTACACCGCCCACTTTAGTGGCCGATTCTGCTGGTACATAAAGGCAAAGGCAAACCGGTGGGACCACGCGCCGCTTCGCAGAAAATGCGCGAAGGTTTACGCAGTGTCTATGGTATATTTTTGCGTGTTCCACGAGGTGGATACCTGGTCCGGCGTGAGAGCATGGTCGTAATAGACCACGTCGGCAATGGCGCCGTACACTGCACCTTGAATGTCACCCAAGACGATGACGTCGTCGGCCGTGTATTCCGGCATCGTGCCTGGCACCGGGAAAGCCTTGTCTAAAACCCCGTCCACGAACAGGCTCAGACCGTTGTCTTCCACGACCAACACCAATTGATGCCATTTCTGCAGTTCCAAATAGAGGCGGTAGGGCTCGGCGTCGGTAAAGCCGACGACAAACGCGTATTTTTTGCTCCCATAGTCGTACATGTAAGCCACGCGCGGTTTAGGGTTCACCAGTTCCCACATATTGCTCTTGGTCGGACCAGGCCCCGCGGGCGCGCGCAGTTGCGACGTGCCGTAGTAGAAGAGGTTGGTGGGGCCCAAGGTCGCCGCCACGGCTTCGGTCATCTGGGCGTCCCGGGGGTTCATGTAGACCCACATGGACACGGTATAGGTTTTGAGGTAGGGGTTGCCCGCGAATTCGGGGTTGATGACCTCCAAATCGCGGGCGGTGGCCACCACCGTTTCTTGGGGTTGAGACAGCATGCGTTGACCCCGGTACAACCAGCGCACGCCGTTGTGATAAGACATCTGAGTCTCTAAGTACCAAGGCACCAAGAAATAGGCAACGAGGACCAAGAGTTCCAGGGCGAGCAGGACCACCATGGAGGGCGGCGCCACGCGCCACTCCTCGCGCAAATAGGCCGCCCATTCTTGGAGGAACTGAGACATGCCGGCCGGGCGGTACCCCGTGGGAATGAGCACAGTGACAATGGCCAGACCCAACACGACGGCCAAGATGAGCAGGATTTTTTTGATGATATTGGTGGCCGTGAAACTGTAGGAACTCAGGTAATTGTAAGTGGTCATGAGGAGCATCAGGGCGGAAACGGCTAAACCGCCCACCAGGATGAACAAGATGAACTTGGGGACCAAGACGTCGGACACGTAGACCGCGGCGCAGAGTCCCCATAGCACGACCAGGACGACCAAGGCACACATAAAAATGTTGGTGAGGGAGCCACCTTGTAACACCGCATTCATGGCCAAGTATAGGAGTGGGACGAGGACAAACGGCAGAGCCCCCGTCACGTAAGCGAGCGTGGGCGAATTGCTGGGATTGCGACGGTACATGCGTGGTATCGGGACCAATATCAAATCATCTATAAGATGCTGTGATATAGATTCGGGGGATGGGGTGCGGACCGGAGGTGAAAAATTGAATATGGGATCCTATACATGTCTTGGGAGGGCATCCAGGGGAATGTGGGCAATGAAAAGATTTAGCGCGGCGGCTGCGAAGCGGCAACCCCGGATGGGTGCGGCGGCGCGTATGAAAACTACCTTGCGCGATAAAATCAACGCAATGAATTACGACCAATGGGTGATCGCCAGTGCGACGACCGGAAGCGTCTTGGGTTCCTGGGTCGGTGCCTATTTCGGGTATAGGGACCATAAAAGGGATGCCTACACCGAGTGTGTGGTTTCCTGCATGGCTTCGGGATGGTTAGGGGCACTATCCGGATTTATGGTCGGATTTGCCTGTCCCGTGGCCATTCCGTTGGCCATTCCGATTCTGATTGGTACGACGATTGCCCGACAGTTGGAACCGGCCGTACCGACCGGAACGAGACAGAAGGAGTACGATTTGTCACAGCCTGGAGAGGAGTTTTAGAATCACAACATATCCTTATTCATATTTTCCATAGCCGTCTTGCCACCGTGGCAATTGCGACAAAGTGCTACCAAGTTGTCTACATGATTACTGCCACCGTATTCTAAGCGGACTTTGTGGTCCACTTCAAACCATGCAGTCAATTGTTCTTGACAGCTGTGGCATCGCCAGCTCTGACGACTCGCCACGTACTTTTTTTTTGTCTCGCTCACCGACCGCTTGGTCGCCGTGACGCGACTGCCGCTTTGCAGCCGCTTACCTGAATCCATGACCCGGCTCACCGAATGGTGGACCGTGGATGCCTCTTGATACGGCGCGGGTCCACTGCCTCCTCTTGCCTCGCCACCACCGCGTTGCTGTTTAGCGGTAAAATCCAAAATAGGCATCAATAGGCTCGCGCTCTGCTTGTCCAAGGGCATGTATTTGATGTAGTCGTTGGAGGCCTGCAGCAGTTCCCCCGCGTTCATGGGGTTCTTTTTGATCAAATAGTACAAAAAGAGGGTGCCGAGAACCACGCCGGCCATTTGCAACCATTTCTTGTACCGCATCCAGTTTTTCAGGTAGCGCCCCTCGGTGTAAATATTGAATACCACCAAGGCGCAGATCAGCAACAGCCACAGTTCTATCCGCATGTTTCCACGTCCAATATGCTAATCTATATGGACAAAAGGACAGGTTCATGTCTGTGAAATCAAGTCCGAGACAGGGTATAAATGCCCAGGATCAGTGCCAGGAGCATGCTCACATAGATAATGTCCCGGGTGCGTATTTGGGTGCGGGCATGATGCAGGACGCGGGGTTGGTGCGCCTCGTAAAAGGCGTCTAAAGCCGCGTACATGGACAAGGGCGGTTTCCCCAAATGGACGTTGAACCGGTTATGTAAAAAATGCATCCAGCGCATGAAGGACTCGCGCGAATCCAGGTATGGCGACACGGGATATTTATCCAAGAATTCGGCCAAGAGATCGCCCATGGTCTCGTCGGGCAAAAACAGAGGCAAATTCTGAATCAAATCGTAATATTTGCGCTTGGTCACATTGGTCGGATGTTCCGGGTACGTATACGCGATGGTATGTAGCACAAACCAATAATGCGGTCCCCACACGTCGGGATGCAGGACAACTTGACGAGGGGGCATGATACCACGGTTCACAGTTACCATATAGGTCCAATGGAATCTGGGCACCAAAACGGGCGTTGTAAAATGATGTAAACAAATCGGGAAGGATCCTATACTTGTCCTTGGATTGCGTCCGTCATGAGCAACACGTCATCGGTGGTCACCTTTGTTACGGCCTACATGAATATTTATCCGAATAACCGTCTGGGTTCGCGAGACATGATTTGGCGCTTTGAACAATTTGCTAAAATCGCGCAGACGGGCATCCAATTGTGCGTGTATGTGGACGAGTCCAGCGTGTCGCTCCTGGACCAGTTCATGGTGACGTACCCCAACGTGCGGCGCATGCGGGTGTTCAAGAACATTACCGACACCTGGGTCTACCAGCAGTGGCGCCCTTACCGCAACATGCACGCGGGGACGACCCATCAGGGGTTGCCGAGGCACCGCAACATGCAAAAGGACACGTTGGAATACATGACGCTGATGCACACCAAGATGGAGTGTATGATGGATGCGATGAAGGTCAATCCTTGGAATTCCACGCATTTTGCCTGGATAGACTTCAATGTGGCGCATGTGTTTCGGGACGTGGCGGGGTCCCAGGCCCAGTTGCGCGCCATGGCGTCCAACGTCTGGAAACGGACGTTTTTGGCCATTCCCGGATGCTGGCAACCCCTGCCGTCGCCGATGAATACCGGGGCCATCACGGGGGTCATTCATGCCATCCACTGGCGATTCTGCGGCGGCTTCTTTTTAGGGGACATCGGTACCATGGCCGAGTTTTGCCGACTGTACACGACCTGGTTCCCCAAATTCCTGGCCGAATACAACCAGATGACGTGGGAGGTGAATTTCTGGGCGTGGATGGAGAGCAAAATAGACAACTGGACGCCCAATTGGTACGCGGCGGATCACAACGACAGTATCCTGGAGGTGCCGGCCGAATGGTGGTCCATGTGTTTAGCGAAAGACGTGGGGTCGTACACCGAGGTAGCGCACGAATGCCCGGAACTGGGCGGCGATTTTCACGCGAGCTCGGCGTCCATCGTGCCGATGTCGTGGGCGGGCGACGGCGGCTACTGGATGAACACGCGCTATGTGAACTACACGTTGGCGGACAACGGAGGGTATTTGTTTCCGAACAGCAGTGACCGTACGATTCATACCCGGAATGTATGCAGCCGTCTGGACCAGACCATGACCGCCGTGGAGCACTTTGAAATGCGCAATCCTGATACCCTGGTTTCCATCCCCGACTGCGAATACCAGGGCGTGGAAGACATTCGTCTGTGGTTGGACAGCACCGGGCAAGTGTGCTACGTCGGGACCAGTGTCAATTTTACACGGGACGGGGCGTCGGGTGGTGCAGGGAAAGGGCGCATTCTGCGCGGCGTGTACGACGTGATGGGACGCGCACTGATGGCGACGACGGTGGTCCAACCGCCGACCGACACGCCCTGTGAGAAAAATTGGTGCCCTTTGCCGGGGGACAAGCTCCTATACCGTTGTTCGGACATGACCGTGGGGCACGTGGAAGTGGGGACGGGTCAGTTTGTCGTGGACGCCACCCGGGAGATCAAGTCCCCGTGGTTTGACCAGTTCCGTGGGTCCACGTACTTCCGCACGTCTTTAGACTACCCGGGCTCGCTGGTGGGACTGGTGCATTTCAGTGTGCACGAGTGGCCGCGCCAGTATTACCATGTGCTCTTGCTGCTGGACGCCGAAACGTTGCGGCCGATTCGGCGAAGTCAGCCATTTACGTTTTTGCGCCGGACCAACATTGAGTTCTGCATCGGGATGCTGGAGACTCGGGCAGTGGATGGGACAGGGGGTTGCTACCATTTCTGGGTGTCGCAGTACGACCGCGAGCCGCGGAAAGTGACTGTGGCCACGGCGGACCTGCCGCTGTCCGTCGTACTGTAGTGCGCGGGCTTTTATCGCATTATAGTATAGTTGGCTGCCTGCAAAGACCAGTGCATCGGATGCCGAGTCGGCGACGAAATACCACGAAATGTGCACGAAAACGGCGACGCACGCTGAAACGTCGTATCAAGGGGGGGACAACGGACGACATAAAAGCTAATTTGCAACAGGTCATCCCACAAGGGATAGTTGAACAAAATAAAAATGTTTTTCAGGGAAACAAACCGACAAATACTAGCACGACAAATACGGGGGCGAAAAATACAGTAGATTTTATACCTCCTCCCACTTCTGAACCTGCTGATGAACCTGGTCCTGCTCCTAGTTATGCTGTTGTTCCTGTTCCTGCTACTAGTTCTGCTCTTACTCGTATTCCTGGTTCTGCTCTTGTTCGTGTTCCTAATTCTGCTCTTGTTCCTGTTCCTGCTACTAGTTCTGCTCTTACTCGTATTCCTGGTTCTGCTCTTGTTCCTGTTCCTGGTTCTGCTCCCCCCAGTAGTTCCTATAATGATGAGGCGGCTGAGCCAACATCTCAAGGAGAATATAGTAATTTGTGCAAGAAAGCTGCTATAAAATTTATAAAAAAATACGGTAACAAACCAATACCACAAGATGAATACAATCGTTTTATAGAACAAGAAACTCGCAACGGACTTGGTAAAGAAGAGTTGATTCGTTGTTTAAACGAACGCGGATTTAAAATATCAAATCCAATTACATCTGCTCCCGTTTCTGTTCTTGCTCTTGCTGCTCCTGCTCCTGCTCCTGCTCCTGCTCCTGCTCCTGCTCCTGCTCCTGCTCCTGCTTTACGTCCCAACCATCCTCTCCCTCTCCGAACTGATTTTTCGGATGATTCTTCTACGGTTTCTGAACATACTAGAATACATCATGATGCCCCATTGTCGGATAGTACAAAACAATTTGAAGAACAAGTAAAAAGAGAGAGAGCCGGTTCCGAATTACCCAATTGGACAAAAAACCTCCACGAAAATTTTTTTAGACCCGAACCCAAAAAACCAGGTATCAATACAAGTACAAATACTTCGCCATTACCAAACAGTGATGGTCATACCGAACATACCCCCAGTACCCAACCGACGGCGGCGGTTTCCTCCCTCACGGGCTTCTCAGTACCCAGTCAACCCAGTCAAGTTACCCAAGCTACCCAACCAACGGAGACTGTTTCTTCCCTGACAGGCTTCTCAGTACCCAGTCAACCCAGTCAAGTTACCCAAGCTACTCAAATGACTCAACCGACATTGATTTCATCCATGACAGGCACAGAACAACCCAGTCAAGTCAATCAAGCTACTCAAATGACCCAACCAACAGAAGCCGTTTCCTCCATCACCGCCGCGACCGCCGCGACCCAGGTAGTTCCGTCTTTCCGCCCAATGGTCCTGCTCAACGAATTCTATGTGACCTTTCAGATAGATAGTTCGGGCACCATGTTGCATCCCATGACAGTAAAACGCGATTCGTCCGGAGGCGATATAAAGTTGTATTTGGACCCCTCGTCCAATACGACTTCGCTTACTTACGAAGACCTCACCGTGTGGTACAATGCTGCCATGATCAATGCCATGGAAGAAACGTCCGACCTGAGTGCCAATATGCCTGATTCTTACCTGGTGACCTTCAAGCGGTACCTCCCAGAACCAATTACGGGACCGAAGCAACCGGAACCAGTGGAAAAGGAACGCATGGTCCTGAAAAATGGCGAGATGCTTTACCAGGACCCCGACGTAGGCGATTTGGTAGCAAAAAAAAGAGAACTGGACATCATATACCGCGCATTATCGGCGACGATTACCGGTTCAACCACGGCTACTACTAATATGGTAGATACTGCTGCGCCAATCATATCCGAAACTGCCAATGTACCTGTCGTTACTGCCGTACCCATCACAAGCCCGGGCTCTTTACCCGTCGCAACTGCGGCCGAGGTGGTGGCCGCGGCCGCCCCCGCCGACGACAAGTGGCCCAAGATTCAAGGACGAACCTTCGTGAATGGATAATTCAGATACGAACCGGAGTCAGGGGCGGTCGTGGGACATGTTCCAAGAATGCGTGGGTATATTCTGGCAACCATTGACGGTACGTGTGGTCCAGTTTGATCAAATAGTCCAACGGAATATCCTCTTCACCCTTGCGGTCGCGCTTCTGGATCCGTTCCAAACATATATGGGGGTCCACATCCAGGAAGAAGACGGCGTCCGGGTAGTACCGTTCCATCACAGACGGCGTGAAGAAACTCTCATAAATATTCATTTCAAACGCCGATATTTGGTTGGCCTCTTTCAACATGGCACAAAACACATGCCGACTGGCCGCCAGCGAACGCTCACATACAATGATTTCACACTCGGGGTGGGTGGCTATGGCCTCATCTATGGATTGCATGATGCTATGGAAGACCACGGTTTGAAATGTGAAACTGTAGACGGCCGGACATTTGTAAAATTTTTGGAGAATGGATTCGCCGTCGGTGGGATCGGTGAGCCGCATCCAGGTGTCCACCGGTTCGCGCACCACCACGACTCGGCGGGGATTCACCCGGACCTCCAGTTGGTCCAGGAGACTTGTTTTACCGGCCCCAATGTTGCCCTCCACGGACAATATGTAGGGACGGGGGTGCATGCTCGTTGGGCGCGGGGGCAGGGCAATGCAAAATGCCAGGAGCTCTTCCAGAGGGTCTTGAATACGGGTCATTTTCTTAGGTGCGGGGTAGGTGGGGTCTACTGACGTCATGTCATCTCTCGGGATACCATGACGCTAAATTCAATTTTTCAAAACTTTTTCAAAGTGGCCAAGGTGGCATTGGCGGGCGAGGACGACCCCGACCCTTGGCTGTATATCACGTAAGTCACCATACCCATGTTCGTCAAAACGGCCATGAAAATGGCCGCCAAGAAAGCGACATGGTAGGTATCCATCACTGTGACACAGATATATTTATTGTTGCATTTATTGTTGTCAAAGACGGAAAGGGACAAGACTGGACAACGGTCGTCCTCGTCTTGCTCATATTCGGGTCCATCTTCGTCCTCTTCTTCTTGGTCGTCGTCGTCATTCTCTTCTTGGTCGTCTTCCAAGTCGTATTCCAGGTCGTCGTCTTGGTCGTCTTCGGGTTCCCTCTGCACCTGGACCTGGACCTGGACGGTTTCCACGGTTTCCACCGGTGCCGACGAAACAGGTACAGATGAGGAAGTACCATGTACATACTTGCGCAAGTGGTTACGGAGGCCATTCTTGGTCTTATAGATACGTTCACACTGAGGACAAGGAAACGTATTAGGTGGGGGGGTGCTGGTCATTTCGTTCATAGCCCGAAAGGATCATATACTTGGGTGTAGGAGGACGATTCTAAATCGGTTTCAGTAGGCATCTTCATTGTCATATTCGTACAGTTCGCGGTCCCCTTCGTCGTACTCGTCTTCGTCCCCTTCATTGTCATCATTGTCCTCATTGTGTGCCTCGTCAGGGTCCTCTTGGTCGTCGTAATCGTAGTCGGGGTCGTCTTGGTCATTAATCCCAGCGCCGAACCGTTCCTCCACCGTATCGTCCACGAATTCCGCCACCTCCTTTTCAAACTGCGCGTCGTTCTCCTTGAGCAGGTCTTTGGCATTGACACTCCAGCGGTTCAGTTTGAACACCTTTTCCATGTACATGTACCGGCGGTCACTCTCCGTCGCTTCTTGGAACGTCCGCATGATGCGCGCCTTTTCCTTGAACCGCGACTTTTCCACCTCGCGCATGATGTCCGCGTACGACATGTTGGCGATTTTCTTGTCCGAATACAGCATTTCCATCATGGCCACCATCCACTGCGTCGCGGTCTGTTTCGTCTTGGTCCCCGCCGACGTTTTCGGGAGCCGATGGCATAACATCACCACCTGGTCAAAGAGGGAGTAGCCCACGAATTTAAGCAGTTCTTGGACCACCGTCTCGGAAAACAGGCGGAAATAGCGCTGTCCCGCCTTGTCAATCGGCGCCTGCACCGGCAGCAGTTGCATCAAGCGCACGGTATCCAACAGGGCCGCTTGCCATTCCTGAATGAGGGAGGCAAATTCGGGGTCGGGGGACGCAAACCGAGCAAACCATTCGCGGTTCTTGTTAAGAAACGTCGTAATCACTTCTTGGTGCTTGGCCCCCATCTCCCAATGCTTCGGGATGCGCCATTCCTTGTAAAACTGGCGGTTGAAGATCATGGTCGGAAGGATCTTGACCAAAAACACCATGGCGTTCTTCATGAACTGGGCCACCGCTTGAAGGTCGGTCGGACCGGTGGCTCCCCATTCGGTCCACTGAGACAACACCCGGTCGGCAAAATCACGCTGGGTACCTTTGGGTACAAATTGGACAATGCGTTCCCGGGCGGCCTCATTGTAAGGACCCAGTACATTGACCAACGCGTCGGAAACGGCGTGCATGCCTTCGGTGTCTCCCCCTTTGTCAACATTCACGGGATGCTCCAATAGCACGATTTGGGGGTCGTATTTGACCAAGACCGCCAGGAGTTCCTGCCGCACCGTGTCCAAACGCAAAGGCACGGCGCCAGCGGCGGTGGCGCTGGCCATCGCCTGTCCCACTGCCAAGAATTCGGTCAGGACCTTGACCGCCGTGGGGGTTATAAACTGGATGTCCACATGCACCCGCCGCGCCACGTTGACCCGGCGTATCAAATGGTCGTAGTCCTCCCAGCTGTACTTGCGCCCCATCTGTTTCAGCGCCTGTATTTTTTCGGCCAGCGTACCACGGGGCGCGTACCTCTCGGCCGCCGGCTTGGTCGCACACACGGGCAACAGGTACTCCGGGATGTCTTGGTCCAACCGGTCAAATTGGCAAAAATGGATAAACGCCGCATAGATGAGCTCTTCGGCGGGACCCGACGTCACCTCCGGACGCACCAAGCGGGTGTCGTCGCTGAATAGGTACATCGGTGCCTGGGTGCGCCGGCGCATGTGGTCCAACCGGGTTTGGTACTGGGCCATGTTCCGCAAAAAGGCCCCCAATACGGGCGATTCACGCATAAAGTACTGCAGGGTCGTTTCTTGTACCGCCGTATCATTGCAGCACGCGTTTTGAATAAAGGGCACCCCCACCGACGTTTTGAGCAGCACCTCCTTGCTGCGTACGACCCGGTGAATCGCCTCCACCACCCCGTAGCCGTAGCGAATGGCCTGTGATTGCAGTATCAGAGGGTTCTCAGAGGGAGAGGGTCCTCCCGGGACCGGGAGTCGGTCCAGGACCCCAATCTCCACGATGGGTGGTAACAGGTGCCGCCACGTTTCCAGTTGGTAACGTTCCGGAATGACGAATTCATCGGGATGTTCCGCACGGTAGGTGAGCTGACGCTGGTAGAGATCATATACATCCTTGCGGGTTTCCAAGATGCGCTCCAGGGTCTTGCGCAGCATCTCTTGAATGGTCTCCTTTTTAATGTTCTTGACGCTGTTCCACGGCGGCACCGAACTCTTGACCAGTTGCAGAATGCAAACCAAGTATAGGATCCCACTCTGGTCCTCGGTGGATTCCGTCAAGGGATACCCGGTAAACGACTTGACGCATCCCGGCACAGTTTTCTTGGTACGTATCGGGGGCAAGGACGTTTGGATCCCGACCAACAGCGCAGCCATCGTCAAAATGATCACATACTGATGTTCGTAGGTTTTGTATTTGGCGGCGAGCTTGGCCGCGGGTTCGTTGCTGCGCAAGGACAGGTCGCGGATGAACTCGTCGCGGGGTTTCACCAAGACGGCGTGAAGTTCCAAGACGGTGCGCAACACGAACCCCCGGAGGTCATTTTGGGATTCAGTGGCGGGGGGGAGCTCCATGGCCTGGTAAAACGTATGGTAAACATTCTTGACCATCTGATGCAGTTCGGTCTCGGCCGCGGTCACGCCAGTAGCGGCCGCAGTCCCCTTGTCCGGAGGCGACCACGGGTCCGCGGCGGCGGCGGCCCCACTTTCCTCGGGAGGAATGACCAAGGCACTGGCCGTCTTGATGCGGAAACCGTGCTCATCGTAGAGTTCTTCGTTGACCCATTCTATTTTGGTAAGGATGTACCCACTGTGCTTGTCCACGATGGCGTCGCCGTCGTCGCTCAACATTTGAAACTGTGTGAGTTCCTCTAGACGGGCTTGGTACCCAGGTTCGCCTTGGGTCACATACTCCTTGGCCAGGTCATGGAAAAACGCCGGCAGCAGTTTGGTATTCGTCTGGGTACAGTAGAGCCAGTGGGCATCCTCGCCCAATTCTTCCGTCATGGCCCGGCGCAGCGCCCCCGTCTGGAAAAACCGGACCAAGTCGTGTTGCCGTTTCGCGAAATCGGACTGACCCAAGATGTCGTCGCGCAATTTGGTATAAGGGGATACCGGGGGTGCGGGGGCTTCGGCGCGAGCTCGGGCCATCTGGGCCCCCAAGGCATGGGCCAAGCGGCTGTATTTTTGTTCCGTCACCGTTCGTAGCCGCTCTTTCGCGACCAAGAGCCGCGATGCTTGCAGGACCCAGGTTTCCATCCGTTGGGCCATGTCTTCTTGAGACATTTCCAGGCGCGAGGCCATTTCTTGGACGGCGACCTGTTGCCGCATCTGCTGGATGCGGCGTTCAGCGGAAGCAAAGGGGTCGCAGGTAGCCAGGCGCGGGTTCTTGAAGCACATCGGCTGGGCGTCGCACCAAGCTTGGTTGAACTGCTTGGCGGCGCTTGACCCGACTGCCTTCTTGGGCCCCCCGGTCGGGAACGCGGCCTGGATCAAATACGACAAATCGGCAAAGGATTCCTCCAGGACCGACGTGTCCCGGACCCATTTGTTCTTGACGCGACGGTAGAATTCCCGTTCCGATTGAGCGCCCTCGGTCTCGCTGTCCTTCTTGGAAACCACGTCCAACATGGCATACTCCCCTTCTTTCACGCGTTTCTTCTTGGCAACCAACGTCTGGGCCAGTTCACCCGCGGCCTCCTTGGCAATGCCGTGTTTCTGGGTCAAACTGACGGTGAGTAAATCCAGGAATTCGCGCATGGCCTGGCTTTTCTGCCCGTCCGCCTTGTCCGTGGTCGGCATATCCGCCTTGTATTCGTTCAAAAGGGAATAGGGCGTATCGTCAAACTCGGGGTCGTAGAAGACGTCGTCTTGGTAATTGTCCTTTTGCAAATCGCCGAGCGACGTGTACCGCTTGGTCAGGAAATACCGGCTGCATTTCCCATTTTTGGTGGGTACCTTGGTCCCCTCGTCTTCCAGGCCGTCCTCCGCGTCGTCGGGGGCCGCGGCCGCCTTGAGAAACGCGTCGGCCACCACATGATGAAGCGTAGCATTGCGCATCAGCAACGTAAACAGCGCCCCGTAGTCCCGTTGGGTAAATTCCTGGATGATCTCCGAGGCCGAGGTAGGCATCCACGGACGGTCCGCGTGCAACTTGAACAGGCGGTAAGCGTCCAAGAAAATCTCGTAAAGGGTCCCTTTGTCCAGGAGTTGCCGCGCCAGATTATGTTCCATCATGTGGGTCACATGCGACGGCGGAAACAGCCGCTCATATTTTTGTTCCAATTTGCGGTACCCCTCTTTGCGCGCATAAAACTGCTCTTTGTAGGCCTGGGCACGTTTCCCCATGAAATACCGGATGCGGTTGAAAGCAGGATAAGGAAGAGAATCCATGGTCACCGCAAACGGTTCCAAGGCCGCCAAGAAATCGAGGACATTGAGCCCTTCAAACGTGGACCAAGAGGTTTGCACCAATTCCACCAGGTCAAAGGTGGCGGGAAAGATGGTATTCAGGAAGCTCCTATACATGTCTTGGGTGAGGGGCGTCTCTTCCATGAGGGTCGGGTCCAGGGTGTAGTTTTGCATTCCACGCATGAAGTTCTTGGTCAGAATCCCCGTCTTGGCAGCGCGCTCCTTGGCACCGCGTCGTTCCGCCGCCTTGGCACCGCGTCGTTCCGCCGCTTTACGCGGGGCCAGCGTAGAAAAGTAGTCGGCATCCAGGTCATCCACGACAAAGGTCGTGACCCCCCCGGACTGACCCAAGGACCGGAATTTAAGCCAATAACTGCTGCCCCACAAGGTGCGATGCATGATGTCCAGGGCAGGCAGATGCACACGCGAAAACTGGGCCACCGACGCTGGCAACGTGAGCCACGACTGGACCGCCATCGGTTCCCCGTGGCCCATACGCCGGGGATGGAAGACGCGGCGGTTGTCCTCTGAACGCTCCATGTAGGTGGCCGCGTCACTAAAACGCTGTACCAAGAAGGACGTGGGTTTCAGCGACGTATATTTAGCCTGGGAGGCCGCCGCCGACGCCGAAAATTCACGGCCGTAGACGGCATTGTCCACGACCGACTCCCACCGGTCATTGGCGACCGTGAAGACGGTGAGGACCGATTTACGTGGTACCATGTCGTCGTAGGTGGTGAGGGGGGCGTCAGAGACCGGATGGAAATAGGGGTCCAGGGTCTCCATCCAGTGCCGGTACGGATTGACCACGCCGTGCATGGCATCGTTCTTATAATCCCGAAAGGCGTCCGCCAACGGTTCCACGTCCAGCGGCAAGAGCACCGTATCCCCCGGCTCGGTGAAATCGCTCGCCGATTCGTCGTCCAGGTAATACATGTTACGCCGGGTCTGCGTCACGGGCATCAACCACGCGAGGGGCACCGTTTCAGGTACCAAGACGTGTTCCAAAAGGGGCTTGTACCGCGTTCCCCGGACGCGCACCCCTTGAATCTGGTGCGTATAGGGGTCCACCAACGAATACGCCTCACGCAATTCCCGGAACCGGTCCAACAGGCGGTGAATGCCCTGGGTCACTTCCAGACTGCGCTGGGCGTTGGGAATCTCGGCCAGCAGTTCGTTCATCAGACTGGTCAACTGGGTTTCAATATTGAAGACCATCTCATATTGCTCCTGTTCCACGTACTGCTCCACAACATTGCGGTCCTTGCCAAAGAACAGTTCGTCCGCCTCCAAATACTGCTCTTGGAGCGTCTGGTCCAGGGGCACGTCGTACTCTATGGATTCGGGGAGAAACAACATCACCTCGTTGTCTGGGGTGTACTCCATGGAGGGGGTGGCCGAGGCCGCGGCCGAGCCCTCTTCGCCGGTGCCTTGGTCCTCTTCCCCCTTGGCCTCGTCCTCGGCCTCGGCCCGACGAGCAGCGGACGGCGCCGACCGCAACACAAACTTCTCAATATGCAAATCCTCCGGAAGCCCCCGATAGCTAAAATCAATGTATATGATCTCTTGGGACGGATGCAAAGTGACTTCTATCTGGTCTTCTTCTAAATGGGTGATTTTACCTGTAAGCGGGTCCGTGATACCCACGAAAAAAATATCCACCCACTGTTCCGGAAGAAGACCCTTTTGACGGGCGTACCCGGGCTCTTTGGCCCGCGTGAGCAAATCTATCCGCCGAATAGAAGACGGTTCTTGAAGATGCCCGTTGTCATCCAGGCGCAGCACCACCGCGTCCAACGTGGTGGTATCCACCAAACGTAAATGGTCGTCGTCAATGTAATCCACCAGAAAGGTGCGTTCGTTCATGTCTAATTTCACGGTACTGGGACTGGGACTTGGTTCTGCCGTGTCCGAGGTTGGAGGCTTGGTAAATACCTGAATGATATCGCCGTAATGCAGAAACTGAGATTCCGAGGGCGACCCTGGAGTAGGCGTCGGTCGCCCAGATGCTACTTCTTTTTCGCTCATAGAGGTGTAACTACTAGTATGGTGAGATGTTTTACGTACGTATTCACCGTCGGGAAACGACGACCACTTCGTTCGTCATGGCTCCCGGATTCCTAGAGTGGATGGTGCGCTTGCATACCAAGACTTCTATCGGATACCCAGCGTACTGTTCATGCACCCACGGAACATCGGAATTGTTCATCACCCATTCTATCCCGCGTTCGGTCATGGTGCGGCACAGGCCGACCAGTTCGGCGTGGTAAGGGAATCCCCCGTGATTGTACCCCACGAACGATGTGGTCTGTTCCGGGACGTACGGCGGATCCATGTAGACAAAGTCCCCGGCGTCCACGAGGGGGACCGTGGACCGGAAATCGGCACACATGAACCGGACGCCGGCCAAAAGTGCCCCCAGTTCCCGGAGATGGGCAGGGCAATATACCGTGGGGGAGGCGTAGTTACCGTAGGGTACGTTGAACCCGCGGGGGCCCATCCGGTACAGTCCCCGGAACCCGGTTTTGTTGAGGAAGATAAAGTACGCCGAGACCCGGGGGTCGGGCGGCGTCACCGCATTCGTCTGAAGGGCCGCATTGAATTGCGCCCGGACCCAGTAATAATGGTTTTCGCGGGATAGTCGGGCCTCTTCCAAGGTGGCCGGCTGACGTTGGACCGGACCTTCCCGAGGACATTGCGCATGTTCCTGGGTGAGTTGTTCCAAGGTCTGTATCACTATCTCGCGAGTCGCCGGGTCTTGAAGATGACGGTACATGACAATTAAATGGGGGTTCGTGTCGTAAGCGTAGATATGACCAGTTACGCGTATCTGTCCGGCGTGAACGGCTTCTAGGAGTCCTAAGAGTACGGAACCTCCGCCTAAGAACGGTTCGTGATAATTGCGTATTTCGCGCGGAAAATGGCCCAACACGCGGTCCAAGATTTGCGTCTTGCCTCCGACCCATTTGATCGGGGGTTTCAGTACCATCTGGTCGGGGTGATCCTATACACTCTTTAGGAAGATGACCAGGGGGAAGAACAACGAATCAATTTTGTGTGGGTGTGTGGGTGGCCATGGCCGTGACCAAGGCAAAATGGCGTAAAGATTGGGCCGTACAACTAGGTAGCCGCACGTTTGCTTTTATTATTCCGATGGTCCAAACTCCTACCAAGCCGCGAACCGATTCCGGATGCGCGAGACCGCCTCAGTACCGTCTAAATTGGGGACTGGCGCCTCTCTCGGCCAACGTTCGTACCCGCATGTGTCGGACCCCCTACAATAGCTACCGGGTTCTGCATCATGCGCCTGGTGTTGCCGTGACCGCCGAGGAAACCCCCTATGCGTCGGTCGTGACGGATGCCGAGACCGGGGAAGTGTATGGGTTTTCGTCGCCGGCCACAGTGTCGTTGAGCGATTTCATTCAACGCGTGGTGCCCGCTGGACAGCCACGTACAAGACCGCTCCTAGACGTTTCCCGCATCATCGTGTCCGAGCGGATAGAGGGGACCGCCATCAATCTATGGTTTGACCGACGTGCGGACCGATGGGAGATTTCCACACAAGAAGCAGTGGGCGGCGACTACACCTATTACCGCAATTACCAGATGGAAGACGCCGACCCGAACCATGCCCGGGAGAAGGATATTCCGATGGGAGGTTTTGCCGGTCCGACCACGTATTTGCGCATGTTTCTGGATGCACTGGTCGGACCCGCGACGCCGTTGCCGCCCCCCGCCCTTCTCAGTGATTTCCTGACGTCCCTGATTTCCTCGTGGAAATGGTCCAAACGGTACTGCTACTGTTTTGTCCTGCAGCACCCTCATAATCCGCTGGTCTTCCACATCACGGTACCCCGGATAGCACTGGTTGCCGTCTACCAAAAAAGACGGTTCCCGCGTTCGGCAACGTCGGTCACCATGCAGGCGATAGACCCGACGGTATTCCGAACATGGGAGGAATTCCAGAGCGTCCCCGGGCTGTTTTTCCCCGCCATGTTGACCGACCCGCTCTCTTACCAGACATTTCTGCGCCCGTACCGGTCCATTCATTCCCGGTTGGAGGACGTGGGGGCGGGGGTCATGTTGACCGACCGTGTGACCGGACTGCAAACCAAAGTAGAAAGCGCCTTATACGAAGAATTGCGGCGACTGCGCCGGAACCAGCCGGTCTTGTTCTTCCAATACCTCTGCCTGCACTACACGAAAAAGACGACCGAGTTCCTCCAGCATTTCCCGCAGTACCAGTCAGTGTTTGACCTATTCCGTCAGGATTACGTGGGATTCATCATCAACCTGCATGCGTCCTATGTCACCAAGTACGTGGAGGGGTCCGACGAACCCATTGCCCCGCGATATTTGCCACATATCCAATACCTGCATCATTATGTGGCATTACCCCGGTGCCCCTTCGGGGGGCAGGGGGCGACTCTCCATATGGTCCAGGAATATTTAGACAAATTGACGCCCGAAGAGGTATTTCGTTGTCTGGACGTCGACGCCCTCTTGCCGAAAACCGTGCAGGTATGAATAAGCCGGTCCGTAAAAAACATAAAGATGAAATAGCTGTATTGTACATCTAGTGCAAAAGCCGGAGAGCACCATGACGACCATGAAAAGTACCCTATTAAAATCGTTCAATACGCTGTTTTTTGATTTTTTGGGGGACATCATGACCGCCTACCCAGAGAACAAGGAGATAAAATATGCCAACGACAAATTTGAGTTGTTGCGCCGAGGTAACCCCACCATCATCATCAAGTTCTGGAAGACATACGTCTACGACCCTTATCGCGAACAACTGGAGGCGGGCGACATTACGTTTTTCATTGAGAAGGATTACCGGTCCGATTTTGAACAGTCCAACGGTGGGGCATTATCAGACTCTTATAGCAAGATCTTGGACATGATTGAGAGCGTGCGTTCCACCATACGCGACATGGACGAAGCAAATCGCGCCCACTCGGCCAATTATGTGTTGAACCTCAGTAAGTTGAGCGAGGCCTATGCCCAGGCGGCTTAACGGTGAGAGAGAGAGAGGAGGGGGATCCTATACATTCCTTGGAAGGAATGCATCGGATGAAGGGGTTGGTTTGGCGGCGGGGGATTTAGATGGTCACCGACACTTGGAACGACGAGCCGGCCAAATTGAGAATGTACGGCGTCAATGTGTAGGAGTACGTGTTACCCGCAGTGAGCGAACTGGACACGTCGGTCCAAACGGCGCCGACGTAGTTGGCTTGAGAAGCGAGGGTGGAACAGGAGACATTGTACGAGGCTGCGGTGCCCGTGGACCCGGAGGTAACAGCCCGCTGAACGGCCAGATAGCTGAATATACCGTTCACGCCCAGACCGACCACCGGGTTCGGGTACTGGCCCGCTATGAAAGTGTAGCTGGGGTCCAGGGCGGCCGTAGTAATGCTGGGAGTCAGAGAGGAAGACGTCGGCCGGTAATTGTAGCTATAGAGCACGTTGAGTTCCGGGAGGGTGAGGGCACGGGTATAGAAGCGGAATTCGTCAATCTTGCCGTTGAAATAGGCCGCGGTGGGAGCGTAACCGATGAACGTATTGTTGTAGGTCACTGACCCACTATAGGTGAGGTTGGTTCCTTTTCCGACAACAGCGCCGTTGATATACAGATACTGGGTCGCGGTGGTCCCGTTGCATATGACCGTATACGCGTAGAAATTCCAGGTGTTCATTTGAACGGCATTGGATGGGGGAACGACGATCCCGGTAATCGCCGTACCATTGTACGACGCCGTCAGGGTCGGACTGGCGGCCGTGGCCAAGGACGAAAATCCCACATATAAACCGCCCGGACTCGTGGACGACGTATTGACGTTGAAGATGGCCGCGTTGCTTGGGGTCTGAGGGCTGGTATAGGAAGGATAAAACCAGCCGGTCACCGTCATGCCGTTGCCGGCGACGGCGGACGGTGACACATAGTTGTTATTATTCAGTAAATATTGTTGATTCGCAGCGGTAAGAATCAAATCCCCCGAACCAAAATTCGTGCTGGTGTCCACCATAATATTGCCATAAAGCGTACTGTCGTACACGCCCACCATCGTGGCAAAATTTGCATATGAACTGGTAGATATCGTCGCCATGTTTATCTAGGACAAATCGTCGTCTATTCTTATATTAGACGATGATAATTATGCCATTGCGAGCACCGCGGTGAGTCCCACATATACCGCCGTAAAGAGTGCGCTTTTTACGGCGATTCCGTACGCACTTAACTGACCGTCCGGTTGATACAACCACGACCATTTTCCTAAACGGGTCTCTCCGTGACCCGTAAGGTTGTTTGGCAATCCTAAACGGGTCTCTCCGTGACCCGTAAGGTTGTTTGTCAATCCTAAACGGGTCTCTCCGTGACCCGTAAGGTTCGGCAATCCTAAATAGGTAAACATGAACCGCGATATGAACTGCATCTGAAAAATAAAATACAGCAACGCAATCAGCAGGGGATGTTGATACGTCCTAAACATGGTTTCGTACCATTCTTGGTTCTGCTTTTCTCGCTCATGTTGCTGGATTTTGTCCGACTCGGTCGCATCGTATTCCTGAATGTAATCCTTCACCCGTTTTCGGGGAGGAGGAGGGATATAGTTGGCCTGCACCGCCTCGTCTTGGGAATGACGTGTAGTGTCCAGGGGAATGTCACGCGAAGGCAGGCGCTGAATTTCCGAAGGAAGCATTTCAGGTAAAATGGAGGTTGAACCGGATGGTTCTTGGCCTTGGCCCGTTCCTTGGCCTGGCCTTGACAAGGAATCTAAAGGCGTGGAATTGGCAAAATGAGTCTGCTGCGGTTGCGGTTGATGTTGCGGTTGCTGCTGCTGCTGCGACTGGCCGGGCCGCATTTGCGACGTCGGAAACGGCATGGAATCCACCGAAGGCACGCTGTTTCCGTAGGGATTGGGATGAATATTCAACGGCATGTAGTTATTGCCCCCCGCAATGATGGTATTGGCGAGGGGGACACCGTTGTCCGGGGCATTCGCTAAACCTGGGTAATCCGTCGGGCCCATGGGCAAATCGCTTAAACGGGTCGTGTTGGCCATGGAATTTCACTGGACCTTCTTTGCTACTTTGAGACATTTCGTGGTACGCCAGGCTCCGCGACCCGCTGGGCCACCAAACCCTCCGAAAAGGGCAAGGTTTTCTTGGACGGGTCACAGGTCACCGGAACCGCGTCGTACTTGTAACATTTATGGTCATACTCAAATATCTTGCCGTCTACCTTTTTGATAACCGGTCCATTGAACTGAATGCAATCCTTATCTTTGCACACCTTGTAAAAGAGCGAGGCCAGTCCAATGCCCAAGATGATGGAAACAATCATTCTTCCCGTGGGCGAATTCACTAAACGTCGCAGATTCATGGTGTTCTAGAGAGGGTGGGAAGGATCCTATAGTATACGTACATAAGGGGCGGGCGCAAGAGGTGGTCACTAGATTGCAATCTCTATCCGGGTAAACGTCTCGGTCGGCGATACCATGGGCTCCGGGTTTGCTGCCGGCACCATGGTCGCCATCAGTCGCCGACGGTGCGTGAGAGACGTTTTGTGCAACTCGTCCACCGTACGCGTCAAAAAATCAATCTGCGTTTGTTGTTGCCGAATCAGGTTGACCACGTCCTCCATGGACAATTGTTGGGGCGGCTGGCCCGGTTGCTGAATCACAATGGCCGGCTGACCTTGTTGCTGCTGGGCCTGTTGTTGGGCCTGTTGCTGGGCCATTTGCTCACGCATCATCTTGTCGCGCTCGGCTTCAATCTCCTTAATCTGCTTCTGGACGTCGGGCTTCATGTTCGGCAGTCCGGGCGCATAATTATCCAGGAGCTTGTCCACCTCCTCCATGAAAAAGCGTTTGATGTGCGCCTCCTTCGGCAACTTAAAAAAGCAGTCCACGTCACGGTCCGATTCGCAGACAAACATCGGGTTCATGTTCTCCAACAGTTTGCGCTTATCAAACGTATTGTGTTCGTGGGAAATGCACAAGATGCATTTGAACGGGTTCAGCTGCACCATCGGAATCGTGTATTCCTTCAAAAACTTCTTCTCCTCGGCCAGGCACGCCGAGGAATCGTATTTGGTAATGTCAATGAGTTCGCGCCGGTACGCAAAGGTACCGTTGGTTGCGTGCTGCGTGGGAATCGGAATGTAATCGTCTAAATTGGCCCCGATGCGGTTGCGGTGTCCGTAATTGGCCTCGTGGGCTTTCTTCGCCTCGGGCGACACCATATACGGTCCGAATTTGTAGAGCTTTTTAATATGCTTGAAATAGAGAAACATCTCGGACGAACCCGCACAAAGTGCCCCGGGATTGCGTTCCAGCATGTCCACCGAGTGCGAAATGCGCTCGCTCATCATGACGTCGTCGTCGTCCATGGGGATCACATACTTGGTCTTCTTGTCTATCAGCGAGTTGGCATAGTTGCGCTTGGTGCCCAGCGGGACCTTGGTCTCCATGCGGTAATACCGGACATTGGGCATGGCCGCGGCGTCCACAATGTCCTTGATAGGGTCGGTGCCGTCGTCCACAATGATAATCTCTATACGCGACTGGGGGTAATCTTGGTTCCGCACCATTTCCAAGAACGTGGGGATAAACGGCCGGCGGTTGTAGGTAACACACAGGACGGAAACAAACGGCCGGCGCATTTCCTCCGGGGTGGCCTTCAGCGGCACCATCGGCTTGGGCTTGGCGGTCGCGAGCTCCGGAGGCAGAGGAGGGAGTTCTGCCAACGCCTGGTCAATTTCGTCCGGTCCCTGCGGCTTCTTGGATTTCTTCTTCCCCATGGTTTGTGTATGGATGACAGTACGGCCCTCTATTTATGTCGCTTTTGTCGCATTCTTGGGTGGGACACGGAACCCGTCTTGGTCCACGGAAAATTCAATGACGAACCCGCCCGTATTTTTCTCTTGGTAACGATGTATCATTACAGGGAGAAAGGGTGACAGGCGTCTGGATTCGGATTCGGGCAAGAATTGGACAAAAGCGTCAAATTGACCAGAGTAAGCGAACTGACTTAGTATATGACCTAAATCTTCGCTACAATCGGGGGTGATGGGCTTGGTAATGCCATGTGGAAACAAGGTACATTCCCGGGTAGGTATCATAATTACACATCAATTTCCCGCCGATTTTCTCAAAAATCGTAAGAAGTTCCTTGCACGACGCCATGCTATATGAGGGATGGGGTAAATCCTGTTAATGGGGGTCTGAGTAATGGTAGTCGGGGGATCCCGGAGATGGTTTATTTTCAATTTTCGCACACCTGGGCGCGTTGTCTCTGAAGAGAGGATGTCGGATAACATACTATAATCATGACCGACGTGTCCGCAGCAGAAGCTACAGTAGCAGCTGCAGTCGCAGAAGAGCCCTTGTACGAGCCGTTTAAATTGCCCATCACCTATGGGTCAGCGCAGCAACCCGGCCCCGATAGGGCGAGGTCAGCGCAGCAACCTGGTTCGACGAGGTCAGCGGGGCCGGCGAACCATTGCCGTCCCTTGTCGGCCACCTTGGTCCAAGATTTGGAATTGGTTCAGGGGTCCCAGCCACATACGTTGTCCATGTACGAACGTCTGTTCCAACCATCCCACGTCTTTGGGCGCCAACTCATTCCGGAATGGGGCAAGCAATTTAGTACAGACCCGATTTATTTGCGCGACACCCAGCGGGTCTTGATTGCCGTGCCCGAATACCAACGGCGGATGCAGGCGGCGCCTCCGGCGCCTTGCTGTGAACGCTTCTTGGACATCTGGGAGGGCATTCATCGCCCGGATTTCTTGGAAAAGTACAGCTACATGGAATGGTCTATACTCAAGTCTCTGAACGATTCGCCCACGTTTTTGCAGATACTGTCGGTGGGCAACCTGTTGTCGCCGGTATTTTCCCTCTTTATCCCCATCCTGTTTCTGATCCTGCCGTTTATTTTGCTAAAGATCCAGGGTACCGAGGTCACCTTGGGGCATTATGTGTCCGCCCTCAAAAACATTGCCAAGAACCATTTCATCGGCAAAGCGTTGGCGGGCCTGGAGTCCATGTCTTGGGACAAGCTCATATACGTCCTGTTGATGTTGGGACTCTATTTGATGCAGATTTACCAGAATGTCTTGGCCTGTTACCACTTTTACCACAATACGCGGCAGATGAACCAAGATTTGGTGGATTTGCGCGCGTTTTGCGCCTATTCGGCGTGTTCCATGGACACCTTTGTGGCATTGCACGGCGACCGGGCAGGTTACCGGGATTTCTGCCGGGATGTGTCTCGGAACGCCGTGGGACTCCGGTCCCTGGGAAAACGTCTGGAGGGTATTTCGGCCTTTGGTCTGCGCACGGGGAAAATGACGGAACTCGGCACGATGATGGCGGCGTATTATCACATACATGCCAATGGGGAGGTTCTGCGGTGCCTACGTTACGCCGTGGGGTTTGAGGGTTACATGGACAATTTGAAGGGGGTGGCGCGCCGTTTGACGGCGGGGCACGTGTCTTTAGGAAAAGTGGCGGGCGGGGGCAAGGGCAAACGGACCCGGTTCACGCACCAGTACTACCCGGCCCTGTTGGATTCGGCAGCGGGGGGCGGCATTGTTCGCAACCACGTGTCGCTCAAGAAGAACATGGTGATTACCGGCCCCAATGCGTCGGGCAAGACCACCTTCTTGAAGACCACGGCCATCAATGTGGTGCTGACCCAACAGTTGGGCTGCGGGTACTACGGCAAGGGCAGCCGTTTGCCGCGGCTGTACACTCACATACATTCGTATTTGAACATTCCCGACACGTCGGAGCGCGACAGTCTCTTCCAGGCCGAGGCGCGGCGGTGCAAAGACATTTTGGACCTGGTGGAGCAGGAGAGCGACGGGGTGCATTTCAGCATTTTTGACGAACTGTATTCGGGGACGAACCCGCACGAGGCGACCAAGGCGGCCTACGCCTTTTTGAAGTACCTGTCGGGACGTCCTCACGTGGATTTCATCCTCACGACGCACTACATGGAGGTGTGCCGGAAGGTCAAAACGACATGCCCACGGATTCAGAATTACCAGATGATGGTGGTGTTGCCCGAGACCGGTGCGGAAGCTGAACCTCCGAATCGGCAGATGAAATACACTTACCGCATCCAACGCGGCATTTCGTCGGTGGAAGGGGCGGGGAAAATATTGGAAGACTTGGACTATCCGTCCGAGATCATGGACGATTTCCAGGGAGTCTAGATGCTTACTTCTTCTTGGGTTCCATCGCCATACCCTCCTTCTTCTTCGGCGCCATATTCTCCCGGTGAGCCGGGTACGGGTTGAAGTAGCGCCACACGTAGCCGTAGGTAAAGTAGAAGATGAGGGCAAAGACCAGCGAGTGGACAGCCGCCTTGGTCATCGTGCTGCTCTTGGGCGGCAGGCTGAGGAGAACGCCCGGGGAGAGCAAGAAGAAGAGAATCGCCGCGTAAATAGTGACCGAAAAACTATACATGGAATTATAGTTTATCGCGATATTTTATTTGGTTGCAGGTCCGAGCGTGGCAAACGCCATCTTGGTCGGGGTCGGTGTCACATAGGAAGTGACGGCGGGGGTGCGCGTGGGTGCCTGGGTGGTCATCGCGCTAAATGTCGGCAAGGGGGTGACGCCCGGACTAGAGGTGCCCCCGTAGGCCACCTGGACCGGTACACTGGTGACTTTACTGGCACTCGCTGTCGGGGCAGGGGTCACATTCAGACTGGGTTGCATGGCCGGTGCCGCCGTCGGGCGGCGCGTGGAAACCGGGGTCGGACGCGCGGTGAGCCCCGTCGGATACGGGGTCACAGTTGCCGACATGGTCGGCGTCTTAGGCGTCGGCGTAAACGTCACCGCGGACGATGTCATGGTCGTCGCAAACGGGCTGGGCGTCGCACGCATGGGCGCCATCGTGACCGGAAGGGTTCCTTGGACTCCCGGCCCGGTAGGTGCGGCGGGTGCCGCTGCTACGCTGCCGAGAGATACGGGTTCCAATTCTTTACCCGCCGCCATGCTTTGACCCCATCGTTCCGAGGTCTTGGCCTCCTCATACGAACTGCCGGAGCTCTTGACCCACTGGTCTTTTTCAATGTCGGACACGGGCATCTTAGTTATAATGCCCCGAGATTTTTGATCCTATACATTCGTTCGCGAAGCTTAGCGGGGGCGAGGGTTTAGGCGGTCGCGGGCGCGGGAATGGGGACCGGGTTCTCCGCGAGGACAGGGCCCGGACCCCGCGGCTTGCCCCGACGCTTCTTTTGCACCTTCGTGAACCCCAGGAGTTCGTCGGCGCCCGCCGCCTGGGCCGGACCAGGCGAGTCCTGCTGCTGCTGGGCCGGGGGAGGGCCCCGTCCTCGCGGAGGACCCGCTGGCGCGGTGCGGGAACGGACAGGTGGGGGCATCCGGGCCGATGCGTGAGGTACGTGAGGTACGTGGGGCCGCGGCTCGCGCATCGTAGACACCGACGTACGGCGCGTCTCGCACATGATGGGACCTCCCTTCACGCCGCTCACATCCATCGCCTGGAACTCGTGGCCATTGTCGTTCGCCTTGACCAACGTGAAATCCACGTACTCTCCCTGTACCAAATACTTGTACTGGGAATTCGTGACCCGAATAGACGTATAATGCACGAAAATGTCCTTCTCATTGTAATCTCCGGGCTCACACACTGTAATGAACCCGAAGCCAGCCTTGTTGTTAAACCACTTCACGGTGCCCGTCAAACGTTGAACAATGACCGTATAATTGAAACTCGCATCCAGCGAATCAGTCGGAATCTCAGAGGACGTCATGGTAATCGGGAATAGCGGGAGCGGGGGACTGGTCGTCTAAATAAGAACCAATATACCCTAGTAATTCGGGAATCTTTATGTGGCTTTTACGCCTGGGGCAAAACCCACATAGACGGTTTGTGACATACCAAGACAACCAGCGCTACCAGTCTGCGAGTCATGTCCGAATTTACGACCGTCATTACCCGCGACGACTTGCGCAAGAAATACGAAGAAGCGCTGCAAGCAAAAGAAGAGCAGGAACGGGACTTTGTGGAAAGGGCTGTGGACGATATCCAATATGGGGTATTGCAGGCGAACGAACGAGGCGAAACAAACTATAAACGCATGTTCATGTGCCACGAATGTAAAAAGAGGGAGGTAATTGAGGAGATTCGGGACCGCGTGGCCAACATATTCGTGGACAGTGTGGTCACGCTCCAAGAACACAAGTCTATGGCGTACCTTACCTCATCTTATCTGATAATTGTCGTTCAATGGGATCACGACGCGCCCTCCGCGGGAAACACGTAGGGCGGCGCGGCATCGTACGCCAACTCCATGCATCCTTGCATGTAACGGTTCCATCCAGGAAAATCGCATCGGATATTGCGTTTTGTCAAATACAGCGCCCGGTTTCTTTGGACGTGGAGGGGGTCTTCTTCTCCCGGCGCCACCGGCGCATCATCATTCACATGTTCCCAAGGCAGTTGCCCCCCTAAAGCCATGTATAAAGCGATGTAACCGACCTGAAGGCAGTCGTCGCGCCGGGAATTGCGGATCCCCAGATGGCTAAAGACCGACGCATACAACAGCGACCCCACCACGGTTTTGGCCGGTTCCGCGGATTTAGGTAAATGTTTTCCCGTGAGACCATCCACATAAAATGTGGCCAAGCCAAAATCGGCCAACACCGGTTCCCCCTGGTCATTGAGTAAAATATTGTCGGGCTTCAGGTCGCGATGAACCACGAAAAGGGCGTGCACTTCGCGCAAGACATTCAGAATCTGTTGGGTTTTCCGATGAATGACCTCGTACGTGAGGGGTGCATGTTTTTGTACCCACCTGGTCAGAGAACCCCCTGAATAGTACGGAATCGCCAACATCGGCGTCGTTTCCACCACGCCGTACCACAAGACTTTAGGCACCGCAAGTCCCTCCCGCCGCCGTTTAGACACGCGTTGATGCAAATAATTCAGCATGGTCGTTTCGTGGCGCAGCACCTGAGACTCGGTATAGTCACATTTGATGGCGACCTGTGCCGACGACGGCGACGACGCCTGCCAATCTTTAGCTAAATACACTGTACCGAATGACCCTCGTCCCAAGACATCCATAATCTGGTACCGGTCCCGGATGAGCATCGTTCCTTCCATACTTCAAAAACCAAGACCCTACGTGTAAATCATATACACGCAATACGCGTATATGATTTAGTAGCGTGGGCAACATGTCCCAGTCCATCGCCGAAGCCGCATCCACCGAAATACAAAAGTGGTTCCAAGCCGCCCGTGAAGACACGTCGTTGCAATCCACACTCAATTTAGACGAAATATTGCACCAGGGATCCATCGGTAATACCCAGACCGGCGACACTTCCCTGCGCGATATTCACGCATGTACCCACCGGCAATTAGTGGCCCTGGGTCTCCCGGAAGACATGGTCCGGGACTACGGTCAGCGTTTGGCCGACTACCGCTACGTGGACGAAATCCATCAACTCTATTGCGGCCGGTACCTGCGCTGGATCCGCAAAAAAAAACCAGAGGGACCGGATCCGGGATCAGGTCCGGACCCGGACCCAGAACCCAAACCGCCTAAACTGGACATGGGGGGTATCTTGTCCGACATCCGGTTCACCGCGACCGGGGTCCATCTGTTTTCTCTGGCACCGCAAACCCGCTATCCTCGCCGAATCCTATACGACAATTATTTGGTCTTTCAACAACTTACCCCCGACGAACGCCTCATTTATTCTCTCGGCGCCGGAATTCAACGGACCCCGGCGACAAAGGCGCCCGAGGCCCCCGTGGAACCGAAGCCGTCTTCGCCCCGCTCCGTGGACGACAACATGATCTCGTCTTCAACCCATTCCACAAAGATGGGCAACGTGAGAGGATGACACAACTGGAACAACCGGGTGTGCTTGGTGATCCTATAGGTTTCGTTGGATGCATTCCGCATCGGTACCATGATTTCGCCGCGGTACCCTGCATCAATCAGGCCGATATGGTTGGACTGCATGAGGGGCGTCTTGGACAACGACGACCGGGGCATCAAATAATAGGCGGTGGCATGTTGGTCCACCTCGGTCCACATCTCGGCCTTGATGGCCAATTTGGCCATGTGGGTGGTCGCCAGTCCAGGTGGCACCTCCGTGTCCCGGGCAATCAACAGGTCAAAACCCGAATTGGGGAAAACCGCCGTGTGGACATGTTTATTATGCTGCTTCACATGTTCCTTATACATGTCACGCAGTCCCGGGACCGAGGGGTCCACCCACAAACGCAAACGGGCAAAGTCTCTACGCATGGAAAGTATAGGATCAAAGGGGTCACGGATATTTAGGGTACGATTCGTTACGGCGTTACCGTGGGTTGCCTTGATTCTTGTAGTCTTTCCACGAAATCAATTTTTCAACCACCGGCACCGGTTTCGGGGGCGCCGTCTCTTGGTACTTTTTATCTAAATTGTTCCCGTGGCGAACGGCCGAATCCAAATACATCTCCTTCAGCACTTTGCCCACCAAGACCGACCCTTCGTGCTGGTCTACTTTTTCGTCTTCCACCGCTTTGAGCACATCCAGGACCTTACCGAGGATCTCATAGTTGATTTCGTTGCGGAGGATCCGTTTGAAAATGTCCGTGTAATTCACGTATAAGAAGGACGCGACGGCCTGGGCTTCCAGTTCAAAAATCTCGGGGGTTTCCTCGGCCATTTTCCGTTGCTTCCGTTGAAACTGCACCAATTCCATCACATCGCGCTGAATCTTGGTACTGTGCTTGACCTCGCGAATATGCTTGGTATTGTCCTCGCAGTTGGTGGTATTCAGCAACCGCTTCAGATCCAGACGTTCTTGGGGAGAGATGTACAGATCCATGGCTCACGCTGCATGCAGTATACTATATGTCTTGGTCTGGTTCGCCGGAGACACTACGCGAACTGTGTTTGAACCACTTTCGCGCTGTGAGCGTCGTCTTCTTATCCCGGTACAATATAGTCAGTGGCGGGTCTTTCCACCAAGAATATATTCCATGGAAAATAACCGTTCTAATGTCCGACCTGATGCTGGACCCGATGGCAGACTCAATGCCGGGCCCGATTTGGACCTAGGAGGAGGACCCACGGACACGTCGTTTCCCATTTACCTCATTGTACCTTCTGCCCCCTCCCGGATACTCACCGTGGTCATTGTATTACTCATATACATCATCTATCTGGGTTTGATTGGCTTCATGAGTTCGTACCATACGAAATTTGTGCCGAATTATGCCATGTTGTGGGACTTTGTATGGGGCGGCAACAGCCAAAGATACCAAGACGATTTCAATCGGTATGTGCAAGGCGCGGTAATGTATGCCGCGGCCCATTTGGACCAAGACGGTTCCACGGCGGCCGCGGGGGGCGGCGGCGCCTGGCAAGGGGGGAAATGGGTGCCGTCGCGGGAAGGATTTGCACCCACGATGGACGAGCATTTAGCGGGTCCCGCAGGAACCGCAGGATCCGTAGGATCCGTAGGATCCGAGGGACCGGTGAAAGAAGAAACGTCGGCATGGACGGGAGTGGCCCGTTCCGCCTGGGATACGACCACACGGATAGTAAACCAAGCCATGGTTCCCACCTTTGTACAGGGGAACAAGGTCAAGGTGTCGCGACGGCGGTAGAGGACCGGACCGGCCCAGGATGATCCTATACATTCCATTCAGGGGCAGCCCGCGCCTTCGGGGTCTCTAGGATATCGTGTCGTATGGTATACGTTTGACTACCATGGACCGACAATATGCTCAGCCACTCACTTACACGGGATGCTGTGGTGAGTCGTTGGTACTCTTTATTTTATTGATAGTGACTATGATCATCGTGGTCTTGGTACTCAAATTATTCCTATACAGTGAATTGTACCGACACGACGGGCATTGTTATCCCGTGTTGTACTATTTTGGACAAACCGACGGATGCCGGCAGTACGTGGGAAAATACGCACGGTGGCATGCCCAACTGGCGGCGGCCGGAGGGGGAGAGGATGTGCAATGGATGGTGAACCCGCAGAATCGCCGCCAAGGGGCAGAGACGTTCATTGGCGACCCTCGCCGCGCCTTTAGCTATTTATGGGACGCCTATGTGGCGGGGGTCACGACCCTGGTGCAGACCCTCAACTGGTGGAAACGTTGCGTTCAAGAAGAGTGGCCTCTTTAGGCGCAGACCACCACGGGACACGACATCAAAAATCTCCGATTATCTTATCTGATAGCACATATGAAATTCTACACGTTTTTGTTGTTCTTCTTGGTCGTCTTGGTCATCTTGTCGTTCACCACGATGGGGTCATGCCGGGTGACGCCGTACTCCCAGGACCTGATGCTGACAAACCGCTACGAGAACTTCCGTGGGCAATCCCAGCGTCCCCTGGAGTACACCTCGGTCACCGACGGCAGTGAGATGGACGGGTCGCGGATGCCCGCCTCCGCGGCGGGGGGATGCAAAAAGGTGATGGGGTTCCAGGGCGTCTACTGTGCCGCGAACCAAGACGCGGCCAACCCGACCGACATTTATTCGCAGGCGCAGGGGAACCCGAGCTGCGCTTCCATGGGCTACTCCAATTCGCGCGGATTTCTCTGCATGAATGACCAGCAGGTCAAACTTCTCACGACCCGGGGTGGTAACGCCACCGGCATGTAAATAGGGGTCGGGCAAACGAGGTCGTAGCCAAAGGACATGTATAGGATCCTATACATGTCTTGGGTTAGGTGGGGCGGGTGGGGCGGGTGGGCAGCACTATGTTTTGCGGGCTTTGGTGCTGCTGTTGCGTGTGGTGCCGATACCCCCCGCGGTATGCAATTTATAGTAGACCTGTGAATTGTCGGTGAAGAGGCTCTTCATGGACATGGCCAGCAGGGACGGTCCCACGATCGGGGGGACAGGCGGATATCCCCACACCGGGTAGACCCAATAACTGAAGCTATCGGGATAGGGTGTACCGGGAAACAACACATCCCCTAATTTGTAGTAGGTCATGGTGTTGGTGTTATCCGAGGTGGCAAATACGTACCATCCACGCAGGAAGTTTTGCGCGGTGGTCGGAATGAATTGCGGCGCACTGTGGGAAATAACCGTGATGTCGGCGAAATAGGCGCGGGGGTCGTCAGAATACTGGGTGGTCCCAAACACCGTCCCATCGTCGCCCGGGGCGCTCACATACGCAATTTGAATCGGGGTCGCCCCGACACGCGTGCCTTGTGCTGTCATCGGTCCCAGCATCCATCGCGTCGCGTCGTCGGCGTCCACCACGCTGTGGGTGAGACCCTCCGGAAAGACATAGCCGCGCCCCTTTTGAATGGGGTAGCGCGTGCCGTCTATGACTAAACTGCCCGAACTGTCGTTCAAATAGAACAAATAGGTGGCGGCGAACGGTTGGTCATTGGCTTCCACGTCCACGTGTGGCAGCACGTTGCCCACGGTGCGATTCAGGGGGACCTCGTGGTCGGGTGACAATGCCATGGCCATCTCACTGTTGAGGCGCGCGCACACCGATTCGGCTAAAGCCACGGTGGCCTCATTTTCTCCATTCTGCAGAATATCGGCAATGTCTTGGTCCGACAACAAGCCGTCGTAGACTTGGACGGCGAGGGGCGCCTTCTTTTTCCACCATGCGGACAAAGAGAGTTTGTTTCCCATCGTATAGACTAGGATAGGAACGTTTGGGACCAAGAGGGAGGGTCCTGGGTCCTGGGGAGGATCAATCAATGTACCCACATAAAATTTGGCGGATATTTTACTTCATCTCACGCCCACGGCACAAAAAACATAACACGATAAAATAACAAGATATGTCGGCAAGTGAACAGGACGTAAAGAGCGTGAAATCGGCCCTTCGCACCGACGTGGCCTACCCCGTCCGGCGGTCCATTGAACCCGAGGATTGCGAGATTGAATTGTCCGTCTACGAACTCCGGGCATTGGACGCCGAATTCTTGGTGGTTTTAGGCAAACCCAAATATACCTACAGTGCCCGGGGCATTCTCTACGTTCCCATCTATTTTGTGCCTCCCACGAAGCGCGGCGAGGCGGCGCTTACCCAGACGCAAATCGGCGTCTACGAGTACGAAAAAGACCGTGCCATTGAGATGCTGGACCAAGACGGCGACCTGGACATTGCCCGGTTGGTGCCCCTGTTCTATCCCCATGCCGAATCCTTGGTGCGCAGTCACCGAACGAATGTATCGGATCAGCTTGCCCAGGGGCTGGGCTCGGCCTCGGCCGCGGCCGGAGAGGAAAGTGCAGAGGAAGATGTGGAGCCGACTGGACAGGAAGACGACGAGAGTTCTTCAGGGGACGAGACCGATGTCCTGCATCTGTCCAAATCCAAGACGGCGCGATATACGGAGAGTCGGGAACCCGGGACCGCCCGGAATACGGATTCTTCAGGTTCTTCAAGTAAGACGGCCGAGGGTATAGACGCAGCAGGTGACGTGTTTACGGTGCGCACCTTGTCCGTGCCGCCGCCCACGTTGCCGAAAGAGACCGCCGCCGACGCGGAACGTATCAAAGAGGAATACGAAGGGTCGGGGTCGGGTCCCGGCTCGGGTCCGAGTTCATGGCTTCAAGAGTTCATGCACAACCCGTATTATCAGGTCCACGAGGTGGAGGACAATGGCGACTGCTTTTTCGCGACCGTCCGCGAGGCGTTCCGTTCCATCGGCCACGACACCACGGTCGCCAAGCTCCGCGACATCTTGGCGAAGGAGGTGACTTACGACATTTTCAAGGAGAACCGCCAATTGTTCCTGGATCTGGACGGCAGCAAGAAGGAGTACGACCGCGAGCTCAAAAACATGAAGGAGGGCACGCTGGCCCTGAAGAAACGGTTCAAGACGGCGTCCCCGGAGGACCGCGACGCCATTCGCGCCGAACTGGCCGAATTGTCCAAGAAGTACAGTGAGGTGATGGAGTACCGTCAAAATACGGACCGCATCATGAAAGAGACCATGGGGGATCTTTCCAACATCACGACGTTTGACCAGTACAAGACGTATTTGACCACCCCGGCGTACTGGGCCGACGCATGGGCCATTTCCACCTTGGAAAAAGCGCTCAATGTCAAAATCATCATCTTTTCCGAAGGCAGTTACAGTGAGGGGGCCGTGCACAGTGTGCTCAATTGCGGCGAAGTGAACCGTGATTTAGAAAAACGTGGCAGCTTTACCCCACTATTCTACATCATGGTGACCTACAGCGGCATTCATTACAATCTGGTCTCGTACAAGAACAAGAAAATCCTCACGTTTGCCGAGATTCCGTACGACGTCAAGACCCTGGTCGTCAACAAGTGCATTGAGAAGAATGCCGGGATTTACTATTTGATTGACGATTTCCGGCAGTTTAAGATGGAGTTGGGCATTCAGCCGGACACGGGGGCCCCGGACGACTTGGCGGAGGGCGCAGACGAAGGGGCGGAGCCGGTGGAGTCCGGAACCGAGACCGAGGGGAACATTTCCCCGGTGGACCTGTACGACACGTCGGTCGTTTTCCGGTTCTTCGCTAAAAGCGAGAAAACGGCGCTGCCCGGCAAGGGCGCGGGCGAGACCATCCCCAAAGACAAGATGGTGGACTACAAGGACCTCAAGACCATCCCCGACTGGCGCCGCAAACTGGACGATACTTGGACCCTGGAGGAGGCGCATGCTCTGCGCCTGGATGGACACCTCTACGCGTC